>Ga0255347_1003926_pt1 | contig 18635 bp, 16 predicted proteins | sample wastewater_treat_2_FD_192479 | JGI IMG/M metagenome (GOLD analysis project Ga0255347, IMG submission 192479) | Wastewater microbial communities from Lulu Island WWTP, Vancouver, Canada - plant24 | ecosystem: Engineered > WWTP > Wastewater > Unclassified | place: Canada: Vancouver, British...
CGGGGCTTTCGGTGGAAGAATTTCTGGGGCTGCATCGATAGAGACATGAAATCACGAACAAAAAGGCGCAACCCGATGCGGATTGCGCCTCTTGATTTTTCATGGTGCCGAAGCCGGGATTTGAATGTTAAAAATGGATTTTTAGAAAAAATCAGGTATTTCGGACTTTTCCTTTGATTTCGGTGCCTTACAGCTCATATCTGCTCCCTTCAATAGTCGCATTCCATGCAATATTTTCAACCAAGATCGGTCAAAAATACCTCAAAAAGACCCCAAATGCCTAAGCCGGGAATCGTAAGGATGTAAATATCCCTTTTATATCGAATTGGGATCCCATTGTGCCCCAAAAGTACCCCACAGATGGGCAAAAACAGCCCGATTTCATTGTTATGTACCGGATTCATTCTGAATTTTGTTCAAAGAGGTCTTGCTCAAGATAGAGAGAAATAACTTGACCTTGCCCTTCCTTTAGCGTACGATATCGCGTACGCTAAAGGAGGCTTCAATGACGACACTAACGGCAACAGAAGCAAGAAAACGCTTATACAGCCTTGTGGATGAGGTGAAAGAGTCCCACGAACCTGTGCAAATCGTAGGGAAAAGAGGTTCCGCAGTCCTCATCTCCGAGGATGATTGGCGGGCCATCCAGGAAACCCTGTACCTCACATCCATACCCGGCATGCGCGAATCCATCCGGGAAGGACTTGCAACTCCTGTAGAAGAATGTGATAAGGATTTTGACTGGTGAGTTGGCAATTGGTGTTTACCAAGCAGGCGGTGAAAGACGCAAAGAAGATCGCGCATTCCGGCTTGAAACCGCAAGTGGAGCGCCTGCTTGAAATCCTCAGGGAAGATCCTTATCGGAATCCCCCGCCTTACGAGAAGCTTTTAGGGGATCTTTCCGGAGCCTGTTCCCGAAGAATCAATATCCAGCAACGGCTAGTATATCAGATACTAGACGATATTAAGACTGTTAAAATTATCCGGATGTGGACACACTACGAGTAAGTGTGATGCCCCTTCGCAAGGGCACGTCATTAAACGATTCCCCGCAAGCCTTCCATTTTGTTCAAAATATCCATCAGCCGTCGCTTTCGGGCGTGGGTCTCCCGCAGACCTTTCAGGTAATCTTCCCATTCCGCTTTCCGGTTCAATTTTGTCAGGAGCTGCGAGAGCTTTCGCAAGTGCTTGGCCGCTGTTTCGTAAGCGCTGGGATTGACCTGGGCAATTTCACGTTCCGCCAGTTTTTTCCAGATTGCAATCGATCTCTCGGGCGAATGATCTTTCACGGCTTCCGCGATGGAGTACTCATTATATCTGAACCAGACCTCTCGTCCTTTACGGGACTGATCGTACCAATACAGGACCCGTTCAGGTTGCTTCTCATGGATCGCAATGTCGATGAGTAGGTGGAACATGGGAAGATCGCTGCTGCGGGGTTTGTCGGGTTGATCCAGACTCGTTGCCGGAAGGGGCCAGTCGTCTTTTTCCCAGGGGAACGTTCCCGTCTCGAGAAAATCGAGAAGACCCTTCCGGATGCGAGACCACAGGCCCTTTTCCCCAGTATTCTTCTGACAATCCTGGAATGCCTCCATAGACGGTCTGCGCAGGAATTCGTCCACCTTCAGGGCCGCCACGGCGGGCTTGTTCTTTTGCAGGGAGCGAATTTTGAGCAACTGTCCGCGCAAGATTGAAGCGTTTCCTTGCCGTTTGGCTCCGATCGTCCGCAATCCTTCAATAATACGCTGTTCCGCCTCATTGAGGCGCCCCGCCTCGATGAGAAGCTTTACCAGCCGCTCGTAACTTCCGCTTTTTTCCGCCTCTTTCTCGCACAGCGGAATGATCTCGTTCGTCCGTCCCGACTCCCTTAGTGCGTGGATGATCCAATCGCTCATACGATCCCGCTCATAGCTGCGCGTAAAATCATCCGCCCCTTTTGTTGGGCCGAGGTTCCTGAGCTTCCCGGTAAGCCTATCGGCCAGGGTGCTCCAATCGGTCTTTTCATGGGAGCGGCCCAGGTATTCCCCGATCGGATCGCAAATGCCGTAATCATCGCGCAACTGGATGTCCACGACCCAGGCGAGTCTGTCCGCGGGCGAGAGCGACGAGTGCTGAAGGGCTTTTTCGACCACCGTCATGCACGCGGCGATTCCCTCCGCGGTTTCGCCTTCATCATCGCTTTCCTCCACATGACGGATCCCCGCTTCCATGAGTTCCTCCCCGAGAGCAAGAACCTCATCTGGGTGGCCTGATTCGAGGAGGGCGACGAGCTTGTTGCGAACACCGGAGTAATCCGGCGTGTAGCCGGTTCCTTGCCAGTAATTCCGCCAGCCTGGCTCCCTGATGATCTCCCGCAATTCCCGGCGGACCTGAGCCACCAGGGATTTCACTTGCCCCCGGAACAGTTGATGCCGGTCCAGAATCTCGTCCCTCAGCTTCGGGTTGTGGCCCGCAGCATCTAGGAGAAGTCGAACAAGTTCTCCCTTGGATTTGGCGTTCAGAAAGGATTCCATATCGCTCTTCTGGGGATCGTCATGAGCGGCAATGGCTTCATGGACGGCGGCCTGCCGGACATCCGCCTCGTCTTCCCATTCCTCCTCATCCGAATTCTGCAACCGTCTGAGACGTTCGTCATCGGAACGGATCTTCGCAACCGGCTTTCCATTTTTCAGCCGCTGAAGGTATTCGAGGACAATTGCAACGGCATGCTTGCAGACGCCGTCGTATGGACAGGTACAACCGGCTTCAAGCCGCTTTTCATTGTCGAATTCAACCAGCGTTGCGTATTGCTCCGTACCGGTCACCCAGGCTACCAGCCCGCCGGCCTCCGTTTTTGCCAGATCCTTGACGCATCCTTCCTGGTGATATGTTTTCCCCCTGGCAGCGATCCGGCTCCCGGCCCAGTCGTCCAGATCCCCCCACGTCAATTCCGCGAAAGGATCGGATGCTCTGACTTTCCTTGCCATGAAAACCTTCTCCTTTTGCCTCGCGGCCTCGAATCGCGCTTCACAACTTCGCTTCGATCTCGCTTAATGCCTCCGGAAAATACATTCACCCGGCGGAATATGTCAAGAATTTGGATATAATCGAGCGCGAAAAATCATTCGGTAATCATCCGAAGGAATTCCTTAATCGTCCGATTAAGGAAAGTTGGAACCAGAGATCGAGCGCATGACATAAGACATGATGTCTTTAAAAAGGCCGAAATTACTTGACAATAACTGTAACTGTAATAGAAAGAGTTCATCAGGCTGCCTGGACGGGCTTAACAAGGACAAGAACCGCCATATTCGTTTCATCGATAAGAACCGTCCGGAATCGGAGAGGCGAATGAGCGACAAAATCAAAAAGCCCCTATCAAATATCACAAATTCTCGCGCTGCCGGTCGCACCATGACTCCCGAGCAAGTGAAACTCCTTATCCGCGAAGGCGAGGGCCTGACCGTGGAGTTTAAGGAGCATTATACCTCGCGCGTTGACGAGGATATTGTAGCTTTTGCCAATTCCAGGGGCGGAACACTGCTGCTCGGCGTGCGGGACGACGGGACCATCGTCGGGGAACATTTGAGCAACGATCTGAAGGCCAGGATCAACAGCCTGACGCGAAACTGCAAGCCGCCTATTACCGCTGAGCTTTCGCGGGTCGGCGAAGTCGTGGTCATCGTCGTGCCCGAGGGCACGGAAAAACCCTATTCCTGCGGTTCCGGCTATTACCGGCGGCTCGACGCTACCACTCAGAAAATGAGCCATGACGAGTTGCGCGTCATGTTCGCGGAAAACGAACCCCTCCCCTTCGAGGAAAAGACGGTTCGCGGATTCTCCTTCGATGACATCTCTAAACGAAAGGTCCTGGAGTTTGCCAAAGAGGCGGGTATCCGCATCGGCTCCATCGCCGTGCCGCAGTTTCTGCGCAGTCTCAGGGTAGCAGATGAGGCAGGAGTGAAAAACGCGGGGATTCTTTTCTTCGCAAAAGACGTCTATGGGTACCTGCATCAAGCCCAGATGACGCTTCTGGCATTCAAGGGAACGGAGAGACGCCACATCTATGACCGCCGCGATGTACGGGACGACCTGCTGACTCAATTCAATGAGGCCGTTGACTTTCTCAAGAAGCATCTGAATGTCCGCAGCGAAATCAAGGGCGTCAATCGAGAAGACATATACGAAATCCCGCTTGAGGTCCTGCGCGAAGCCATGGTGAATGCCCTTATGCATCGCGACTACAGCATCACCGGCACGCAGGTCAGCGTCGAGGTTTATGACGATCGGGTGGAAATCGTGAATCCCGGCGGCCTGCTGAAAGGCCTGTCAGTTAAGGACCTCGGCACGCTTTCGATTCGGCGGAACGAACTGATCGCAGACCTTTTTTTCCGCCTTCACAAAGTCGAGCGCATTGGCATGGGCATCCAGAAGATGAAAGAGGCCATGGCCGCGGCGGGACTTCGTGAACCGACCTTTGCAAGCGACGCATTCTTCCGGGCAACATTTCAACGATCGTCTGAATTCGCTCTCAAGGAAGGAGAAAAAGGTACAAAAAAAAGGTTCGGAGAAGGTTCGGAGAAAAGTTCGGAGAAAATATTGGCGTTCTTAAAAGAGCAGAATACAGCCAGCGCACGGAAGATCGCCGAGGCCCTTGACCTGTCTCCCCGAGCGGTAGAAAAGCAGATTGCCGTTTTGAAAAAAGCCGGTCGTCTTAGACGTGTCGGGCCGGCGAAGGGCGGACGATGGGAGGTGGGCTGATGAGTCGTAGGGCCAGGTTCGGGGATGAGGAGCTGCCGGCATTACGAGAGGACAACCCCGATAATGGATGCGGCAATGGCACATATCCATTCCAACGCCATTATAGCCAATAAATGGCGCAAATAATGGCATCGGGGCTATCCAGTGCAGCCAATGGGTACGAAGATGCGCCATACAGTCTACAAATGGGATGCAGAGCCAACACACATGTTTATTAACCTCTACACACATGTGTGTTGATGCGTGTGTAGAACCTCCGTAGAAAAGCAGATTGCCGCTTTGAAAAAAAGCCGGGTGTCTTGGACGTGTCGGCCCGGAGAAGGGCGGACGGTGAGAAGTGGTTGGGTAAAGACTCATAAATACGAGCGCGTATTTTCTGGCCACACGCAAATATATGCGCTGATTATGCGTTAGGCGCATATCCTGTGTTTTCAAGCGGCATAAAATTCCTGCCGCTCCATCCCTTTGAAAGCGAAAAAACCGTTCTTCCGCAATCCATTTCCTCCTTTTATCCCTTCCTTTTATGGCCTCGCGTGATCTGCAAAGAACTGTCATCGATTTAAATATATTGACTACTTAGAGGATTTTGAATAAGTACTTTCCTGACGAAGGGACGCGGTTTTATGCCTACATTGGACTGGATAGGGAAGAAAGCAGTCGTGAATCATCACCGAGAGGTGCCGTTCCACCTGTTGGATGATGTACCCGAATTATCGGCAGGCGAGCCTGACAGCGGAAACCTCCTTGTGGAAGGGGATAACCTTCTGGCCCTCAAAGCCCTGCTTCCCTACTATGCCGGACAGGTGAAATGCATTTATATCGATCCACCCTACAATACGGGAGATGAAAACTGGATTTATAATGACAACGTAAACAGCTCTGAAATTCGTAAGTGGCTAGGTAAGGTTGTCGGCAAAGAGATGGAAGACCTTTCTCGTCACGATAAGTGGCTTTGTATGTTGTACCCCAGACTCTCATTGCTCCGTTCGTTCCTTCGAGAAGATGGAGTCATTTTTGTGAGTATTGATGAGAACGAAGTGGGATACTTGCGCTTAGTAATGGATGAAATTTATGGCAATGCGAATAATATCGGTACCTTGGTTTGGCGGCGTCGCAGTTCTTCAGCCATGCGCGGCACCCCTCTTTCAATTGACCATGAATATATGCTTGCGTTTGCCCGTGATTCCTCCAAGGTAACTCTGTACGGACTTCAAAAGGGCATTGAAGGATATCCTAATAAGGATGCGCGGGGTAATTTTGCGAGTACGGATTTAACCGTCGGTATGGGTAAAGATGCTCGGCCTGGACAGTTCTATCCTATAAAGAATCCAAGAACTGGAAAAGTGTATCAGCCCAATCCCGAACGAGTCTGGCGTTTCTTTCCAGATACGATGGAAAAGATAATAAAAGCTGACCTTATTATTTGGCCTGACGAGCAAGAAGGCAAAATGCAGAGGCCGCGTTTTAAAACTTATTATGATCCGAAGAGCACCAAACCGAAACCAGTATCAAGCTGGATCGAAAATTTGAACATCAATAATGACACGGAACGCAAGCATCAAGAGGAAGAATATGAAGTATCCGTTCTAACCTCAGGCATGAATCAGGAAGGCGGGCGAATACTTCAGGAAATTATGGGGACAAAATTGTTTGCTTATCCCAAGCCCCTTTCTTTAATCAAGTCACTTGTCAGAGCTGCTACTCGGGACACAGACATCGTTTTAGATTCATTTGCAGGGACGGGTACCACCGGTCATGCTGTTCTTTCCTTGAATAAGGAAGATGGCCTCAACCGCCATTTTATTCTTATCGAGATGGAATCGAGCATTTGCAAGAATTTGACAGCGGAACGACTGCGCCGGGTCTGTGAGGGCTACAATAGGCCGAACGGCAAATCGGTTGAGGGATTGGGAGGCGGTTTTCGGTTCTGTCTTTTGGGAGCACCCTGCTTTAATGAGCTTGGTCGGATCAATCCTGCCGTGACCTTCGCCGATCTAGCGCGGCATGTATTCTTCACTGAAACGGGCAATCCCCTGCCGAGCCAAACAGCTTTGAAAAGTCCCCTCATAGGCAAACATCAGAATAAAGCTGTTTACCTTCTTTACAATGGCATTTTGAAAGACAGAAGTCTTGACGGGGGTAACGTACTCACCAAAGCCGTTCTGGACTGCCTGCCTCAGCACGACGGTCCCAAAGTCATTTATGGTGCGGCTTGCAGATTCAGTGCTTCGCGCCTGAAGAGAGAAAATATCGTGTTCAAGCAGATCCCCTATGAGATAAGGACCGGTTGATGCTCCAATTGAAAGGATATCAGGAAAAGGCGCTGGAATCGCTCCGGCTGTATTTGCAGGAATGCAATCAGTTGCAGGATGCCGATGAAGCCTTTTACCGGACAACCCGTCATTTGTGGGAACAAGGAATTCCCTATCGGGCTATAAAAGAGCCTTCCGACCTTGCAGATATCCCATATATCTGTTTGAGGCTCCCTACGGGGGGCGGCAAGACTCTTCTTGCCTGCCATGCCGTAGCCCTGGCAAACCGAGAATATCTGAAGCGCAGCCATTCACTGGTGCTTTGGCTTGTCCCTTCAAACACGATAAAAGAACAGACGCTGAATGCACTGAAGGACCGGGATCACGCATACAGGCAGGCCCTAGACGGTACCTTGCCCGCGGTAACGGTTCTGAGTTTAAGCGAAGCATTGTCCCTGCAACCTGCCGCCGTGATCGGCTCTACCGTTATAATCGTGGCAACGCTGCAAGCTTTCCGGGTGGAAGATAAAGAGGGCCGGAAAGTCTACGAGACAGACGGAGCCTTGATGCCTCATTTTCAAAACCTTTCGCAGGAAATCGTGAATATACTTGATCGAGAAAACGGCATAATTCCCCACTCCCTTGCAAATGTCATGAGAATCTATCGTCCTCTCGTCATCGTGGATGAAGCTCACAATGCCCGGACGGAATTGTCCTTTTATACGCTGGCGCGCTTTCGTCCTTCCGCCATCATCGAATTCACAGCTACACCCGACAGCAAGAAAAATCCAAGCAATGTCCTTCACAGTACGTCGGCGGCCGAATTGAAAGCGGAAAATATGATCAAGCTTCCGATCAGGCTGGAAACCCACACGGACTGGCGCACGATTCTAAGCGACGCAATCGCGCAGCGGATCGACCTTGAAAAGAAGGCGGAAATCGAACAGCGAAGAACGGGCGATTACTTGCGGCCTATCATGCTCATTCAGGCCCAGCCGCGAAGAAGAGGGCAGGAAACCCTTTCGGTGGAAGCCATTGAGAAGAGCCTGATTGAAGATCATCGTATCCCAGCGAATCAGATAGCAAGGGCGACAGGAGAAGATAAGGGATTAGAGGGAATTGACCTAGCCGATGAAGAGTGCCCTATCCGGTACGTCATCACCGTCCAGGCCTTGCGGGAAGGCTGGGATTGTCCCTTTGCCTATGTCCTCTGTTCCGTAACTGAGCAAAAATCAATTGGAGCGGTCGAACAAATCCTCGGACGCGTTTTGAGGTTGCCGTACTGCAAGCCGAAGAGTATCAAAGAGCTTGACCGGGCATATGCTTTCGTTACCTCCTCCAACTTTGCAGAAGCTGCCGGCAATCTCGTCGATGCCCTTGTCGAAAACGGTTTCAACCGTCAGGAAGCTGAAGAATTCGTCAGGCGGAACGATCCGGGTGAATCCAGTCCCTTATTTGATTTCATGTCTGAAAAGGGTCGCTCACCGGAAGTCACATTTCCGCTCGATGAAATCCCGGATACACGTGCGCTTTCACCTGAAATCCTTGCCAAGATCGAGATCGATGCCGAGTCCAAAACAGTAAAGCTCAAAGACTCTCTGTATCCAGTGGAAAAAGAAGAATTCGTGAATCTATTGCCTTCCCGGGAGCGCGAGAGGTGGATATATGAAATAGATCACCATCAGCGACAGATTGCAGGCATTTTGAAGAAGCCCTCCGAACGGGAACTTCCTTTCCAGGTGCCTGCACTGAGTATTAAGCGGGGCGAACAACTGGAAATATTCGAAGAAGATCATCTGATCGAAAAAGGATGGGACCTGAGCGCCTTTGATCCCCGGCTCTCTTCGCAGGAATATAATCAGTTAACAGGAAATGGCGGTCAATTCGGCGAAATAGATATTGGTGCTGAAGGGAAAATCAAGAGTCGATTCATACCTGAACTGGACCGGCAGTTAAAATTGATCGAGGTGGTTGAAAACTGGACGGGAGCCCAGTTGATTCACTGGCTGGACAAAGAGATATTTTTTCTGGAACTTTCATCCGGCGAGCGGGAAATTTTCCTCACATCCATGATTGGTGATCTACTGGATGGCCGCGGTATGGGTTTGAGTCAGATCATCCGTAAAAAATTCGAACTAAGAAAAATAGTTGAAAATAAGCTACGCAATTACCGACGAGAAGCCCGCAAGAAGGTTTACCAGGAACTGCTCTTTGGGGATTCATCCATTGTAGTCTCTCCCGCTGTATGCTTCTCTTTCAACCCCGATCAATATCCTTATCGCTTTATTTGTCCGGCGTCGGACAGCTTCAGAAACCACTATTACCCAAAGATAGGAGACCTCGATGATAAAGGAGAAGAATTCCAGTGCGCCCAATTCATTGACCAGATGAAAGAAGTCGAATTTTGGGTGCGCAACCTTGACAGGCAGGAACGGTTTTCTTTCTGGCTCCAGACTTCCACGGACAAGTTCTATCCCGACTTTGTCTGCAAACTCAGAGACGGCCGCCATCTGGTTGTCGAATATAAAGGCGAGCATCTGTGGAGTAATGATGACTCCAAGGAAAAACGCCGCCTCGGAGAGTTGTGGGCCTTGAAAAGCGCAAGGCAATGCATATTTGTTATGCCAAAGGGGAAGGATTGGGAGGCAATCAAAAGTGCAATTTTATAGACTGCATAATTAGGATAATAAGCTATGGCAAATATGGTTATAAATAGATTCATGATTGATGTGGCAAAGAAAGATATTAACGTATCCTTCTTCGCAAAAAACGTTACCCATTATTTGAAGGGTAAAAAGCCGACATATCTTCATGAAGATTTGGCAAAAACTCAACTTGCGGGAGAAATAATAGATTGGGTCAAGGGTCTCAAAAAAGAAAAAATTGAAGATGAACAGTCTATCTATTTTTCTTTCTACGGCGGAGCGCAGAAAGAAGCAACAATAAATAGTCATAATGGTAAATTCAAAAAACAATTTATCAGGGAAACTCTCCTCAGGTTTTTTATTGACAAAGGTCTTTTAATAGAGCCGTATAAAGAAGGTTGTGATTTCTGCATTTATCAGAAAGCTGGCACTGAAAATGGCTTCGGTAAATACTTACGATATGATTCCGTCATCTCTTGCTATTTTGATAGAAGTTTAAAAAGGCATGTTAACGAGCTTTCTATTAGTATCGGTAGCGAGGATACGTATTTCCCTAAGATAAGAAAAAACGAAGTGGCTGACCACAAAGTGCTTCTGAACAATCTCTTGCTGAGATATGAGGAAGTGAAATCTATCGTCGATAGTTCTCACGATGAGATTTCAGTAAAAGCCAACTTTGATATGCGTAAGAAATTAGGAATTCTCCCGAAACCACATTTTCAATTCTATAAAAGAAACTATGATCTTATCGATAAGTTTGTCAAAGAATATTTTTCCTCTTTTGACGATGAATGTTTAAAAATTTATTTGCCTTTTAAGAAATTAGATGACTCTCAAATCAAATATGTATCATTCGAATCTAATAAAATGGTTTTTGGAAATAATCAAACAGATTACAGCCCGATCAATGGCATGCGGGATCATGGTCAGTATAAAAAGCCGGACAATATTGGAAATACGAAATTGTTTTTTATCTATCCTGATAGAGATTCGGCAAATAAGTTATTTACATACTTTTCGCGTGGCTATCGCCACTTTCCCGGATTAGAGTCTTATGTCGGACTTCCTGCACAGCCAGCCGAAATAAGAATCAAATATGATGATTTTCATGACTTACCACAAAGAATCGAGATCGAATTACCGAACAGTTCATATGAGAACCTCATAGGCATATGCATAATGCCTTTTAATAAACAAAGTGCGACGGCCGAACAATCGGATGCCTATTATAAAATTAAAGAAATACTGCTAAGGAAAAACATACCCTCTCAGTTTATCGAAGGCAGCAAAATCTTTTTGGAGAATTTCCACTATTACCTGCCGAACATATCAATTGCAATGCTTGCCAAACTGGGAGGTATTCCGTGGAAATTACAAACCGATAAGTATAACCAACTAATAATCGGATTCAATATTTTTAGAAGCAGGGTCAATAGCTTTATCGGATCGGCCATCTACTTTGATAATGAAGGATTACTAAAAGGTATAGATGCCTTTGAAGCGAAGAGTTCGGTTAGGGAGATAACTCAATCAATTAAGAAGTCGATTTCAGATTACATAGAACAGAATCAATCCTGCGATAGCCTGATTGTTCATTATTTTAAACCGCCCTCAAGTGAAGAGAGAATATCGATTGAAAAAATGCTTTCTGCCGAATTGAATTTAAAGATTCCTGTTGTGTTTGTTGAAGTTAACGATGTGAAGACCTCAACGGATATCTGTTTCGATTTGGACTATGGTTTACTTATGCCCCGGAGTGGGACCTATATCAGGTTAAAACCGAATGAATATTTGCTCTTCAATAATCAAAGGTACTGGGAAAAACCGGTGAATCCGATCCGCCAGGAGGAATATCCTATTAAGATAAAGATTTATGATCCCGGAGGATCGTTTCTTCATGAAAAATTAATAAGTCAAGTATATGAGTTCTCCAGATTGTATTGGAAAGGACTTAAACAGAAAGCTCAACCTGTTACGACGATATATTCAAAACTGATAGCCGAGTATGTGTCTCATTTTGAGGGCAATCGGGCACCAGAAAATAACACCGTCCATCGCACGATATGGTTTGTATGAAAGAGATCAAAGACATAATATTTTTCACTGGCGCGGGCTTTTCAAAACCAGCGGCATGTAAGATGTCTATAGATATGTTGAGTGATTTGGAAAGCCTCAGCAATGACGGAAATAGCATGTTCACACAGACTGAAAGGAAAACGATAAAATTTATTTTATCTTGCCTTTATTATCATGCACAGTGGAGGTCATTAGAGGCCGATGGTAAATATTCTTATCAGCCGAACATAGAAGAATTTGCAATGCTCTTAAGAAGAATCCAAAAAAGAGAGAATCTCCTGCCATATCCTGTAACAGGTAATTGGTCTGACAAAATTATGAGCTTAGAGCAGGAGTTTAGATTTGAAAATAAAGATTCAGAATTAGATTTATATGATTCTATTGAACGTAAAATCAAAACCATATGTTATCGAGAATGGCTTGATGCAAGCAACACAGATTTCCTGGCCCCTTTAAGTGAATTTTTTAGAGATAACCCGCGTATTGATACAAAATTAGAGTGGTTTACCTTGAATAATGACCTTGTTTTGGAGGGGCACTTTCAAAATGATAATAGCATCTATACGGGTTTTGTGAGCCAAAAATGGGTTGGCTTTGATAGAACGTCGATTGATGAAGACACTTACAATGCGGGGCGCGTCAATTATTATAAATTACACGGTTCAATTGACTGGTTCAGAATGAATGATGGTACAGTAAGAAAGAAAAACCAAAATATTGACGAATCGGAAATCGATGCCAAGACGAATCCATTTTTAATATTCGGCCACGGAACAAAGCTATTTACCATTGATCCTTTCTTTAGTCTGTTAAAAGCATTTCATGACAAGCTCCATGAAAGACGATATTTTTTTATTATCGGCTATAGCTTCTTCGATCCACATGTTAATAATTTGCTTTTCAATGAATTGATGGCTAATCCCGATCAAGACAAAAAAATGATTCTTGTCAATCCTAAGCTCAATCGTAATCTGAATTTTAATGACTTCGATTTTGAAAGCAAATATGGGTTCGATAGGGTTCTGAAAAAGGAATCTGCAATACGGCTGGTTAATTATTTTAAGGATATACAAAGAAACAATTTCTATTCCGACATGCCGGAATTTAATATGACGCAAATATCAACCGAATCATTCGTCTATGTTCAATGTAGTGGTCAGGATTTTATTTCAAGATTATTTAGCAAATCAGATGAAGGGCTTTACTGGCTTACCCAGATAGTCAACGAGTTGGGGAGTGAACCGGAAAAGACTTTTAAATGAGAAACGTGTGGGTTAACAGGATTCTGCAATCTAAGGGCGTAAAGTGAAGTCTTCTTCGATATCGAAATCAGGGAAAAAGTCTCGCCATGTTCATATTTACCCTCCCTTCCTCACCTGTTCCCGTTTGATCCTGTCCGCCTCGATGATGAAACCAGGTCCGCTCCGGAATTCCCACCGGCAGTTGAGCTTGAATCTGTCTCTATTATATGGATGTGGCTGCGCATCCCGGACTCCGAGCATGGAAAGCATGAAGAGGGTCTGGAGGACTTCACCTGTGTTGAGATATTTGTAATCGCAAACCCGCCGGAAATCGGTCCGGCTGATCCCGATCACCTTTCCACCCCTCCTGGGCCTGAGGACCCCAAAATCAAACCTGTCCTTTTTCCATTGGTGCCATTGCGGCCAGAGGATTTCGTCACAGGCGGTGAAAACAAACCAATCAACATGGCCCCTCCGCTTCAGGGCGAAAAGCCCCTGCCGGAATTCGTAGAGGACCTGAAAGGTCCTGGCTGGCAGGTCCTTCCGGTATTTAACGTACTTTCCCATTGAGGATCTCCCTCATCAGTTTCTCGATAGGTGCTTTACCTGCCCTGACACTCATGGCGGCCGTTCTGATCCGGCGAAGCTTCTTCTGCAGCCGATCAAGCTGACCGGCCTGAGCCAGACCGCGCATGAAAAGGTCCTTTTCCCTCTCTTTCAGTTCTTTCTTCCTCCGCTCATGCCGGACTTGGAGAGATGCTTCCCGGTTCTTCATTTCCCGGATCTGTGCCTCAAGTTCCAGGACTCTTCCTTTCAGATGTTCGATGCGCTTCTTCCCGAAAAGATCCATCACGAACCCAACTGATAAGGGGAAAAGAAATGCCGGTAAACCCTCTCCTCGACGTGGTTGCTGTCCCAAAAGAAATTGGAGTGGTTCACCCAGAAGATGTCCGACTCTTCCGCTCTCACCTTCCAGTTGTCGCGTAACTGGTCGGGGATCGCGGCGGCCTTCTTGTACGAGGGACTGACCAGGGGCTTGAGCTTCTGCCGGAGCCAGTCAGCCAGGTCGTTGATTTGAAAATAGGCCGACTTGGCGAAACGGGCATCCTGGACAAACTGCCCCACGATCCGCTCGATCTCCCTTACCTTGTCCACCGGATCGCCCTTGCGGCCGATCACACGGGAGATGGTTGTCTTAATCCCCGATATCTTCTCCTGGGGGATGGTGATATCGATCCGGCCGACCGTTTTCCCTTTCAAGGTTATGATCCGATAATGGAGATGGACGCCGCCGATCAATGCTCCTTCCCGGATATTTTGTGACCCCTCGAAGGGTTCCTTCTCCGCCCGAAAGACCAGGTTCCCGATCCGGACCGAATGCCCCTGCAGGGGAAAAGAAAGGAACATGACCGGATCAAAGAGGCGGTTCGCCAGATTTCCTTTCCTGCCCGGCGCGGTGTAATACCGCTTGAAGAGGTCGATCACATCCAGATTGAAAGGATCATCTTTGAAACCGGCAAGACGGAGATTGGCCTTGAACCGTTCCGGCTCATGCTGTCTTTCGAGTTTTTTCTCCTCAAGATGCCACCGGCAAGCGTTGCGGTTCGCCGTTCGCCTGATCCAGGTGAGGATATGCCCCTCGTGCCAGTCGAGTCTTGCCTTAAGTTGGTGGAGCCTTGGGGCCATGACGAGGAAGGCCCGGAAGAGCCGGACGATATCCTCACGGATGGCAAGCCCATCCGTCGCCGGGAAGAACGTCTTCGCCAGATGCTCTCCGTAGCGCGTCACCGGCCCCGACTCATAGGGCTGAACAAGATCGTCCGGGAAGTAGGCGTGATATCGCACCAACGTTGCCTGGAGCCTGCGCAGGTTGGCGTAGTCGAGATTGAGATCCGCTCCTTTAAGCGGAAGGTAATCCGGCATCCGCCTTTCCCTCTTTCTGCTCTTTTTTCTTCTCCTCTCTGCGCTCTTCTTTTTGTCCCTCTTTCCGGCGTTTCTCCTCTTCCTCCAGGTAACGGTCTGCCTTCCGGATGACGGCCCGGAGCCACAGGGTGAAGTCTTCGCTGATATCAATCCTGATCCGGAGGACCTTCGCCCTTTGCTTGATGGACTCCCACGCCGCCAGATCCTCCCGGTCCACTGTGATCTGCATCTTCCCCGTCTCTTGCGTATGAAACCGCGGCATCTTCCGTTCCTCCTTCCCTCCGGATTTTCCCTCTCACTACATAATGTTTTCGATGCAGGGGTTTTCGGGAAGAAAAGACGATCTTTCACCTCCTTTTTTCTTGCGTACTCATGCGCCTCCGCGAACCCGGCGCAGTTCGGATGCTTTCCCGGAGACCTCCGGGATACCCCCGGCTATAGATTTATTCTCTTCAAATCAGCCCACTTCCGCATGAAATAGGGAAGTGGCCAGCTATGGTTGTACAAGGCATTTGCATATGCATAATGAGCATCCAGGTATCATCGGTTTTTGTATGGTGAAGAGTTGACGCGTTGTCACAGGTGTTTGTTTCTTGAGCTTCGGGCTCATTGGTTTATCGATTGAGGCGTGATCGAAGGAAGCTGTTCTTTGAAAATCCGGAACGACTCAACGGTAAAACGAACTTCTTAACCCCTCCACTCGCCAAAAGGCGGGAACTGTTTTTATTCCTCTTCCCGCTGCAACGGCGGGTGTTTCAAGAGTTCCTTTTTTTACCAATCACCACTATCTCCGAAGGAACCCGAAGCAGGGATCTCGAAGGCCGTCTCGCCAGCGGCCGGGATGGGAACCGCCAAGTCCCACTTCCGCATGATCCAATGATAAGGGTGCTCCGGAGAGCCGGATGCGATCGAAAGACGCCTGTCCGGTTCGGGAACCAGGTGCGGGGAGCAAAATCAGTCTCAAACTGTGAGTGACCATGTGCTTGAGTTCCTGCATATTCAGAAATGGTGCGGTTGGATACTCTGGTGTTCCGTTTGGTGACGGGATCCATGCCTAAAGCTTTTTAGCCATGGCGGGATAACGTCCAAGAGGTCCGGCGGCCCCGGGAGGATAAACTGGGTGGTTCCCAGCGAAGCTTCCGGGGTTGGAGCAGCCGGAGAAGGGGGAAACCCCGACTCGACGACATAGGGTGACGTACAGGAACCAGGTCATGGCATGGTGCGGTAGGTGTGAGTAAGGCGATCTCGGCCACTTCGTAGCCCGAAAGCTTCTTCAAAACCGGAGATATATAAGACTCCGGGCCGAAACATCATGAACGCCTGGCACCTACGTGTCGGCATCGGAACAGTGCGGTAAAAGCGCACGGCGGCGTACTGCGGAAACGCAAGTGCCGTTTCAGGGGAATCGACGATCTAACCTGGTGGAGTGATCCACTTGGGGACAGAGGCCTGGTAGTAACCTCTCGGAAATGAGTTACCCGTCGGGAATCCGTGTGACAAGCACGGAGCAGCCAAGCGTGTTGGCGCACGCATCGGCATAAGCGAACCGGCGGGGATGATCAGAAATGATCAGGGCGAAGCAGGACAGGAGTGAATCCTTGGCGAGATACTGGTGATTGGTATCAAAAACAACGGGAGTCGTGTGTCCGGTTGCCGCCTCCCGAGGCTTCCGGGCCGCCCTTAACCGGGGCGGCCTCTCAAGGGAGCGGCAAGGCATGTCGGAAGAACTCTCTTTCGACATGCCGAGGCGCGGGTCCCGGGTGATGATTATTTCATCCTTCGGGGCTCGCGCCTTTTTATTTCTCTTTCGCGGTCCTCGGGCAAAAGCACCATACTTGCATCGTACAAGCATGGTGCTTTCACCATGCCGGCACTGTTCCGGCACCAGTTTAGCACCGTACAAGCACTGGGCCAGCCTCAGGCTGGCACCAGGCAAGCCCAGGTCTAGCCCGGCTGATTCCTGATTCTCTGATTCCGGATTCCTTAATAGCTTATCTTACGATAAGCAGCCCTTCGGCTCCCTTTTTCATTTTTCCTCCTCAAAATCCCTGCATGGAAAACATTATCTATCAGGGGGGAATGGGGAACAAACGAAAAATGGAAGGATAATTCATGGCCGATGCAAGAGAACCAAGAAAATTTTTGACACAGGGGGAAGTTGCGTATAGATTCCGGGTTAGCCCCTCGACCATCAAGAACTGGCGGACGAGAGGGTTGCTGCAATTCTTCCAGGCTCCCGGCTCTTCAAGGGTGCTCTATCCCCTAGAAGCGGTGGAGGAGCTTGAAAGACAGTCCCTGCAACAAGAAAAGGAGGTGGTAAGGCTAACCGGAATCAAAAGGGAAAGACCGCAAATATCTGACAAACCCAAAAAGGAATGGAGGATATAATAATGGCGGTCAAAAACAAGAATCATCACATGATTCAGCGTGGCGAGACGTGGTATTTCGTCACGAAAGTAAACGGCAAGAGAATCAGAAAGGCTCTTTCACAATCCATCACGGAAGCGAGGCGAATCCGGGACGAGTACCTGCGGGAGATCTTTCTGCACGGCGATATACAGAGGCCGAAGGATAAACCCGGTCGCGTGCTGCTCTTCGGCGAGATCGCCCAGGAATGGGTACAGATCATCTCCCAGGAGATCAAGACCTCAACCCTGGAGGATTACAGGTATACGATGAACCGGTACGTTCTTCCAGAATTCGGGAACCGGCCGATTGCCTTAATCAACTATCTGGAGATCAAGAAGTTCGTGAGCAATCTGACCTGCTCCCATAAACGGAAGAACAATGTCCTCGTCCCCATGCGGTCGGTCTTCAAACATGCGTTCCTGTCCGAGATCATCGACAAGAACCCGATGGACAGGATCAAGAACCTCAAGATCGAAAAGCCGGACATTCATCCGCTCTCGATGGAAGAGGTTCGCAAACTCCTGGAAAGCGTCAGCTCCCGGTACCGCAATTTCTTTATCGTTGCGTTCTTTACCGGGATGCGGTTCGGGGAGATGGCCGCCCTCAAGTGGAGAAACGTCGATTTCAGGCTGGGCGTCATCAAGGTGCGGGAAACCAGGGTGCTGGGAGAGGAAGGCCGTCCCAAAACGAAGAAATCATCCCGGGACATCAAGATGCTCGCGCCGGTGATCGAGGCCATGCGGGACCAGATGAAAGAGACGGTCGGGAAGACGGAAGCCGGTTATGTCTTTCTCAATCAGTATGGGAAACCGGTAGAACCGATGCCGACCAATTTTCACGTCTGGAAACCGGCGCTCAAGAAAGCGGGCCTGGAACCCCGGCCGCTCTACCAGACGCGGCACACCTTTGCGACCCTGATGCTGGACGCCGGCGAACATCCCGGTTGGGTCCAGAAAATGATGGGCCATGAGACGATGCAGATGATCTACGAGAAGTATTACTCGTACATCAAAAGCTATGAGCGGGATGAAGGAAGCGCCTTCATGCAGAACGTCTACAGTCCTGCCGTGCCCGCGGTGCCCGTTGTGAAAGAAGCCCAATCTGAAGCAAGTCTTCCCCAGCGATTTTAGAAAAAGTACCCCGACAGTGCCCCAAACGAAAAACGGGGATTCAGACTCATCATCCAAATCCCCGAAATCACTGATACAAATCAGATTGTATTTGGTGCCGAAGCCGGGATTTGAACCCGGACAGGCGTACGCCCACTAGACCCTGAACGCACGATCAGGGACAACGAGGGATAAGACGGGATAACGAAAGAAAGTGAATATTCGAGTAGTTATCCCGTT
>Ga0255347_1003928_pt1 | contig 18630 bp, 12 predicted proteins | sample wastewater_treat_2_FD_192479 | JGI IMG/M metagenome (GOLD analysis project Ga0255347, IMG submission 192479) | Wastewater microbial communities from Lulu Island WWTP, Vancouver, Canada - plant24 | ecosystem: Engineered > WWTP > Wastewater > Unclassified | place: Canada: Vancouver, British...
CCAGAGGCTGTTTTGGAGATATTTTGATCATGCGACTGGATTGATCGGTTTGAACACAAGCGAAACAATCTTTGAAATGATCCCTGCTGACACTTTTTAGAAAAAATGACTTTTTCAGGGATGACTAGTAAGATATCAATATAGTCTTGTGGCGTAGTGTTAAGAATAACTTTTTGTTTTTAGACATTCAAAAAGGAGGATGGAAAGATGGACCCGAAAGATATCAACTTTGCAGCCATGCCGCAAACAGCGATCAACGTCGTCACAAAACCAACAGAATTTTTTCAGGGAATGCCGAAAACAGGCGGATTTCTAGAGCCGCTTGCCTTTGCCGTCATTATGGGTTTTATCGGCGGCATCATTCAGGCGTTATTCAATGTTATCGGATTGGGACGTGCCGCGGGTTACGGCGGATCCATGATGGCCGGATTCGGCGTTATCATTCTTATGCCGATTTTCATTGCTATCGGTAGTTTTATCGGCGCGGCCATTTTGTTCGTCATCTGGAAACTCATGGGTTCGCAGGAAGACTACGAAACAGCCTATCGCTGTGGAGCTTATCTGTCGGCTCTGGCTCCCATCACGGCCGTTATCGGAGCCGTGCCCTACCTGGGGGGCATTGTCAGCATGGCGATTTATGTACTTTATCTGGTGATTGCCAGCGCTCACGTCCATCACCTACCGTCGCAAAAGTCCTGGCTGGTGTTTGGCATCATTGGTGTAGTCTTTGCGGTCATAGGTGTGAATGCAGAATATAAAGCAAGACACATATCATCCAGCATGGAAAAATGGCTCCGTGCGGGAGAAGAAATGCGCAAAGAATATCAGGACAAGACAAAAGATGTGCAAAAATCGGCAGACGAGATGCGCAAACAGGCTGAAAAAATGGCCAAACAACTCCAGGAGCAGGCCGAAGAAGCAAAACGACAAGCCGAAAGAAACAGATAAGAATAGCTTGTATTCATGAAGGCCCGCCTTTTATATTGGCTGACACATGCTCTATCACCATGAAGGGAAATGAAAAATTTATGACGGATCACAACCAAAAACCGATGGTGGCGCTGGTTGACGGCAGCAACTATATTTATCGCGCTTTCTATGGATTACCCCTTCTGACCAACTCCAAGGGTTTTCCCACCAACGCCATTTATGGTTTTACCAACATGCTGTTAAAGCTGAAGCGTGAACTGAATCCGGACTACATCGTGGTCACATTCGATCTCAAGGGGCCGACAACCCGCCATGAAGAGTTTGAAGAATACAAGGCAACGCGTAAACCCATGCCGGACGACCTGATTCCGCAGATACCGCTGATCAAAGACGTCGTTCGCGGCTTCTCCATCTGTGTTCTCGAAAAGCAGGGTATTGAAGCGGATGATCTCATCGGAACACTCGCCATCCGGGCAAGCCGGAAAGGATGGCGCACAACCATCGTCTCCGGTGACAAGGACCTGATGCAGCTCGTGGATGAAAACACCGTGATGATCGATACGATGAAAGATAAGACCTACGACGTGGCCGCGGTGAAAGAAAAATTCGGCGTGGGGCCCGATAAGGTCGTGGAAATTCTGGGACTGATGGGTGATGCCTCTGATAATATTCCCGGTGTGCCCGGAATCGGTCCCAAAACGGCGCAGAGATTGATTGAAGAATACGGTTCTGTCGAAGACGTCATCCAAAATGCCGGACATTTAAAAAACGTGAAACTGCGCGAAAGTGTTCGCCAATACGCCGAACAGGCAAGGCTCAGCCGCCAACTGGCCAATATCCGAACGGATGTGGAAATTGATTTCGACTTTCAGGACGCGGTTGCCCGGGAGCCGGACAAAGACGCTCTGGCCAAACTCTTCAGCGAGTTTGAATTTTCCTCACTACTCCAGGACATCAGACCGGACCGGAAAAAACCGTCAAGAGAATTCAAAACGGTCATGGACAAAAACGCTCTTGATGAACTGATGGAACGTCTTCAAAAATGTCATGAATTTGCCCTGGAGGTTATTTTTGAAAAAAATCAGCCGGCGGACCTGATCGGTATCGCCATCGGCACGGATCATGACGCTTATTATATTCCACTTGGGCATACCAGCACTTTGAGTCAGCTATCGGCAAAGGAAACCTTATCAGCACTGGCTCCGGTCTTCCTCAGCGCCAAAACAAAAAAATATGTTTACGATTTAAAAACGGCGATGGTTTCTCTGGATGGGTTTGATGTCCGGCCGGGCGAAGACTTGCAACTGGCGGCATATTTACTGAATCCCGCAAAAAACTCTTACGCGCTTGATGCAGTGGCCTGGGAATATCTTCACGACCGCATTCCCGCGCCTGATGATGTCTCGGGTGGCAAAGGAAAAACGTATCCTCTGGCGCTGGTGCCCGTTGATCAAATGACTGCTTACGCAGGTCAGCGTGCCGTTGCCATTTTCGAACTCGCCGGAATCATCGCTGATCAGCTCAAGAAAACAAATGCGGATGAGCTTTATCATCAGGTTGAGATGCCTCTTTTGCATGTCCTGGCCAATATGGAAAAAAAGGGCGTTCGGCTGGACACCGGTCTGTTAAAGCATATGTCGGAAGATCTTGAGCAATTGCTTTCTTTATCGGAGACAAAGATTCATCATCTGTCTGGTGAAAAATTCAATATCAACTCCCCAAAACAGTTGCAGAAGATCCTGTTTGAGAAGCTGAAACTCCCCGCCGGGAAAAAAACAAAAGAAGGCTATTCCACCGACGTGGATGTGCTTACCGACCTTGCCCGCACGCACGAACTTCCGGCGGAAATTTTAGCGTTTCGAAGCTTGTCCAAACTTAAATCCACCTATGTAGATGCGTTGCCCGCTTTAGTCAATCCTCAAACCGGCAGAATTCATACCTCCTACAATCAGACCGTTACGGCAACAGGCAGGCTCTCCAGCAGCAACCCCAATCTCCAGAATATTCCCATCCGCACCCTTGAAGGGAAGAGGATCCGCCAGGCCTTTATTGCCGATGCGGATTGCTTGTTAATCTCTGCTGATTATTCACAAATCGAGCTCAGAGTGCTGGCGCATCTTTCGGAAGACGAAGCGCTCATCGACGCTTTCCATTCGAACGAAGACATCCACAGCCGCACGGCATCGGACGTTTTCGGTGTTTTCCCGCAGATGGTAAATGCCGACATGCGACGTCACGCCAAAGTCATCAATTTCGGAATCCTGTACGGAATGAGCGCGTTTGGTTTATCCAGGGAACTGGGGGTTTCAGTGAAAACCGCTCAGGAATACATTGATGGTTATTTTCAGCGCTACAAAAAAGTACGCATTTATCTGGATCATATTTTGGAGGGAGCCAGACGCAACGGTTATGTGTGCACCCTGCTCAACCGCCGCCGCTACCTTCCTGATTTGCACAGCAAGATCCCTTCCGTACGCCAGTTTGCCGAGCGCACGGCAATGAACACACCCATTCAGGGCACAGCCGCCGACTTGATTAAAGTGGCGATGGTGAATATAGACCATCTGTTTGCGACGAAAAAACTGTCTTCGCGTCTTATTATGCAGGTCCATGATGAACTGGTAATTGAAGCGCCGGGGAAAGAAAAAGAAGAAGCCATGGCGCTGATCAAAAAGGAAATGGAAGAGGTCATCAAACTGAAAGTGCCTCTAAAAGTTGAAATTGCCAGCGGAAAGAACTGGGACGAAGCTCACTGATGGAGCGCAAAAACCAAAAGGCCATAACACAAATGAGCGGCTGTCCGCATTTTTCATACTTACAAGTAGAATGCACCTTAAAGTCAATAAGATAACCCGCCTTGCTAAATTGCCGTAATGTGGTATAGAAACTCATCTTTTTTAAATCCTGACAACAGGCGGGTAATTTGTGACGGCGATCTCCAACTATCTGAAAAAAATTGAAAAAGCTTATGCTGCCGGTAATGCCACTGAGCATACCCATCGCCCCGCTCTCAAAGCATGCATCGAAAGCATGGCCTCCGGCATCACGGCGACCAATGAACCGCGCCGTGTCCAATGCGGTGCGCCCGATTTCATCATCACCAGAGGTCAATCGCCGCTCGGCTATGTCGAATGCAAGGATATCGGTAAATCACTCACTGAAGAAGAACGCTCCGAGCAGTTGAAACGCTACCGTGAATCCCTGGGCAATCTCATTCTTACCGATTATCTGGAATTCCGCTGGTATGTCGGCGGACAATACCGGTTGAGCGTTAAACTGGCGACAGCGGCAGACGGCAAAATCAAGCCGGTTAAAAATGCCGCGCAAGATTTGCAGGAATTGTTTGAAACGTTTCTGACCACCGATATTCCGACCGTCAACTCGCCTAAAGAATTGGCTCAGCGCATGGCGGCGCTGGCCAGACTGATCCGGAATATCATTCAAAAAGCTTTTAATGAAGAAGACCTGACCGATGACGAACCCGATCCGCTGCATGACCAGATTGAAGGCTTCCGCAAAGTTTTGATTCACGACCTTGCGCCCGAACAGTTCGCGGACATGTACGCGCAAACCATTTGTTACGGCCTTTTCGCCGCGCGCTGCAACATGACTTCCGGTGAGCGCTTCACGCGCCAGAATGCCGGTTACGCCCTGCCCAAAACCAATCCTTTTTTAAGAAAGATGTTTGACCACATCGCCGGCGTGAATCTGGATGAACGCATTGTCTGGGCCGTAGATGACCTGGCCGAACTTTTACAGCACACGGACATGGAAGCCATTCTCAAAGACTTCGGCAAGCGCACCCGGCAGGAAGACCCCGTTGTTCACTTCTATGAATCCTTTCTGGCTGCTTATGATCCGAAGATGCGCGAAGCACGCGGCGTTTATTACACGCCGGAACCGGTGGTTTCGTACATCGTGCGCAGCCTTGACCATATTCTGAAAACAGATTTCAAGCTCAAGGACGGCCTGGCTGATGCCACAAAAATAAAAATGACGCAGCCCAAAGGCAAAAAGGCAATAGATGTGCACAAAGTCCAGATTCTTGATCCGGCCACCGGCACGGGAACTTTTCTTTACGGCGTCATTGACCACATCTATAACGGCTTCAAAGACGACAAGGGCATGTGGTCCAGCTACGTGTCGCAGCATCTGTTGCCGCGACTCTTCGGTTTTGAACTGCTGATGGCGCCTTACGCCGTCGCGCACATGAAACTGGGCCTGCAACTCAAAGATTCCGGCTACGATTTTAAATCATCCGAACGCCTCGGAATTTATCTGACCAACACGCTGGAAGAAGCCCACGCCATGACCGGCCTGCCGCTCTTTACGCAGTGGATTGCCGAGGAAGCCAATGCCGCCAGCGACATCAAGAAGGACGCGCCGGTGATGGTCGTGCTGGGCAATCCGCCGTATTCCGGCCATTCGGCCAATACCGGCCAGTGGATTAGCGGCTTGTTGCGCGGACTTGATACACAAACAGGACAGAAGACGGGCAATTACTTTGAAGTGGACGGCAAGCCGCTGGGCGAGAAAAATCCCAAGTGGCTCAACGACGATTATGTAAAATTTATCCGTTTTGCCCAGTGGCGCATTGAACAGACCGGCTATGGCATTCTGGCCTTCATCAGCAACCACGGCTATCTCGATAATCCCACGTTTCGCGGCATGCGTCAGAGCCTCATGCAGACTTTTGATGATATTTACATCCTTGATCTTCACGGAAACAGCAAGAAAAAAGAACGCTGCCCGGACGGCTCCGAAGACAAAAATGTCTTCGATATTCAACAGGGCGTCGCCATCGGCATTTTTATCAAACGGACAAGCAGCAAAAAAGATTTGGCAACAGTTCGCCATGCCGACCTTTATGGGAAACGCGCAAGCAAATATGTTCATCTGTATGAAACATCGACAGCATCAACTAAATGGCATAAATTGGAACCAACAAAACCGTACTATTTATATGTACCGCAGGATCAAACGATGCGGGCTGAATATGAGCAGTGCTGGAAAGTTACAGATATTCTGCCTGTTAATAGTGTTGGAATTGTTACAGCACGTGATACTCTTACGATACATTTCAATAAAGAAGATGTCTGGACTACTGTAAATGATTTTGCTCAATTACCATCGGAGAACGCCAGAGAAAAATACAATCTTGGTAAGGATGCACAAGATTGGCAAGTTGAGTTGGCTCAAAAAGACTTGCTTAATAGTGGATTAAAACAAGAAGGATTGACGACTATATTTTATCGACCTTTCGACATTCGCCATACTTATTATACTGGAACATCCAAAGGTTTTCATTGTAGGCCCCGCAGTGAAGTAATGTGTCATATGTTAAATGGAAATAATCGCGCTATTCATTTATGCCGACAGATTTCTTTGCAAAATTGGGCGCATACTCTTGTGACTAATCTAATTACAGATGATTGCTATGTCTCCAATAAAACTTCCGAACGTGGTTATATATTACCTTTATACCTAAATCCTTCAGATAGCCCAAATGCAAATTTGCTTAATGATACATTCATCAATCGCAAACCAAATCTCTCACCAAAATTCCTTGAAGACTTTGCCGCCAAATTGAAAATGAAATTTGTTCCCGACGGCAAGGGCGACAGAAAAAAGACTTTCGGGCCGGAAGACATCTTCAGTTATATGTATGCCGTCTTTCATTCACCGGCGTACCGCAGCCGCTATGCCGAATTTCTGAAAATGGATTTTCCCCGCCTGCCGCTGACTTCCCAGCCGGAACTTTTCCACAACCTGTGCGCGCTGGGCGATGAACTGGTTTTGCTGCACCTGATGGAAAAACACGGAAAGAAAATGACCGGCTATCCCATCGCCGGTGACAACACCGTGGAAAACGTTCGCTATGTCGAGCCGCAGTGCGAGGCAGGCGGGCGCGTCTGGATTAATGCCACACAGTATTTTGATAACGTTCCCAAAGACGTCTGGGAATTTCATGTCGGCGGCTATCAGGTCTGTGCCAAGTGGCTCAAAGACCGCAAAGGCCGCAAGCTCACCTATGATGATCTCTCTCACTATCAGCAAATCGTCTCCGCGCTCGCGGAAACCATCCGGCTCATGAAGGACATTGACGCCGCCATCACCACCTCCGGCGGCTGGCCGATTGCCTAGTGCGCGGCTTGTCTTCCGGCGGCAAACCGCTTTCCATTTCTTCATTACATCCTGCATGGCCAAATATAAGATTTTTATCAGCATTTCATCATTGGGAAAAACTGACCGGTTTTTTATGACCTCACATAACTGCCGGTGCAGTTCCGCAGGAGCACTGGTCATATAAATCATTTTGCGAAAGTGTTCAGGATATTTGAAGAAAGTGGATTCATGGGACCTGTGGTGTTTCCACGGATTGACTGCCAGGCGATATTTATGACCCCCGACGGTCAGGATACGCTCTTTAAAGGATCTTTCTTTACAGGTCCGGGTTTTTGCTTTTCATGGCGTCGAGTTTTGATTGTGCTTTTTCGCTCCCTTTTTCAGCGGCTTTACTGTACCATTTTTCCGCCTCGGCAATGTCCTGCGTCACAAATACGCCGTCCTGATATATATCGCCAAGCCACAGCTCGGCATCGATTTGCCCTTGGTCGGCTGCCTTTTGGTACCACTTAAATGCTTCATCAAAGTTTTGGTTTACCCCTTCGCCAAAGAAAAACTTAAATCCCAGATTGAACTGGGCATCGGCATTTCCCTGATGGGCCGCTTTGTTGAACCATTTGACGGCCTCATAATCGTTATGAGGGACTCCTTCACCATCATGATACATCAACCCTATACGAAGCTGTGCTGCGGCTAAACCCTGCTCGGCGGCCTTAAGGAACCATTTTGCCGCCTCGGCATCATCCTGAATAACGCCTTCGCCTCTCTGACACATGATCCCCAGATTGTATTGAGCATCGGCGGCCCCCCGCTCGGCCTCTCTCAAGGTTTCAAAATACTTCTGTGCGGCATCAGCATCGTCTTGAGAAATGTCTTCTCTTTCTTTGAGCTCCGGGCAAACTTCTGCAGAAGCATCCCCGTCTTCCGCAGGTTTTACAGCCGGGTCAAAGCAGGGTTCTTCTTCCCGGGCAACCGGTTCGAGAAAATTTGTTACGGGGTTTTGGTCATCCGATGAGCTATCTCCGCTCTCTTTGCGCATAACCTCCAGCCTGTCCCGCGCATCTTCATGTCCCTGCTCTGCCGCTTTATGATACCACGCTTCAGCTTCAGTCCTATCCGCTAAAACGCCCTCACCTTTCCGGTAGATTTCTCCGAGGGCAAACTGGGCGTCCCTTATGCCTCCTTCGGCTGATTTTAAAATCCATTTTACGGCCTCAATATCGTCTTTTTGAGTTCCTTCGCCCTTCATGTACATGACACCTGCAAAGTATTGGGCCTGAGGATTTCCCTGTTCTGCGGTTTTCAGATACCATTTAAAGGACTCGTCAATATCCTGAGGAACTCCCTTTCCTTCTTTGTACATGAAGCCCAACTTCATCTGGGCATCAGGGTGATCCTGTTCCGCCGCTCGCAAATACCACTTTGCCGCTTCCGCGTCATCTTGCGATACACCCTTTCCTTCGGAGTAGATTTCACCCAGATGGAATTGCATCAACACATCGCCCTGCGCAGCTGAACGGAGATACCATTGTAGCGCTTCAGCATCGTCTTCCGGAGTGCACCTGCCTTCCTTAAACATGATGTCCAGCTTGACGATGGCGTCGGCCCTTCCCTGTTCTGCCGCCTTGCGGTACCATTTTGCCGCTTCCGCATCATCCTGTGCGACCCCTTCGCCTCTCTGATACATGAGCCCCAGGTTAAATTGCGCGTCAGCCCGTCCCTGTTCCGCCGCTCGCAAATACCATTTTGCCGCTTCCGCATCATCCTGAGGGACACCTTTGCCGTTGTGATACATTAAACCGAGATTATACTGAGCACGCGCATTGCCCTGTTCGGCTGCTTTTTTATACCAATTCACCGCTTCGGTATAATCTAATGGAACGCCTTGGCCAAAGAAATAACTCAACCCAAGATGAAACTGCGCATCGGTGTTTCCCTGTTCGGCAGCCTTGAGATGCCAGTTGACCGCCTCTGTGTCATCCTGAGACACACCTTCACCATTATGGTACATCAAACCCAGATGATACTGGGCGGCCGCTATTCCCTGTTTGGCAGATCTGTAAAACCACTGGGCGGCTTCCGTGTCATCCTGCAAAACCCCTCTGCCTTCTTTATACATCAATCCCAGATTCATTTGGGCATCGGCGTTTTCCTGATCGGCGGCCTTTAGATACCAGGCCACGGCTTCATCGTCATTCTGTTCTACACCTTGTCCCGTCCGGTACCGTTCACCAAGCATAAATTGTGCCTGGGCGATTCCCTTTTCAGCAGATTTCACCAGCCACTTTGCCGCTTCATCATCATTCCTGCAAACGCCCTCGCCTGAATCATACATCATGGCCATGTGAAACTGGGCCATCGCTGTTCCCTGCTCGGCAGATTTCAAAAACCATTTTGCAGCCTGCTCGTTGTTCTGTAAAACCCCCTCCCCCTTGTGGTAGATCAACGCCAGGCTGAATTGAGCTTCGGCATTGCCTCCTTCAGCAGCCTGTTCATACCACTTCAGCGCATCAGAAAAATTCTGCGCAATGCCTTCACCTCGTTCGTACATCATCCCCAATTGATACTGGGCATCCGCTCTCCCCTGCTCAGCCGCCTTTTGATACCACTTTAAGGCTTTCTCGTAATCCTGCGGTACACCATCCCCTTCGTGATAAATTGCACCCAACATCAACTGGGCATTGGTGTCGCCCTGGGCGGCCGCTTTGAGGTATTTGTTCACCCTTTCGGCATCACCTTTCGGAACCGGTTGTTCTTTTTGGCCGGCATGTGCCAATCGAACCCTGGCGTCCGCGTGTTTTTTATTTACTGTTGTTCCATATTTCTTTTGCGCCTGGTCAGACTGAAGAACACTCTTCGTCTTACCCGCCATCATCTCGAGCCTGGCCTTGGCGCCGGTGTGTCCCTGCGCAGCAGCCTTACGGTACCATTTCAACGCCCTCGTTTCGTCCCTGGCAACGCCTGTTCCCCTTCTGTACATCTCGGCAAGATTGAACTGAGCAACGACGATACCCTGTTCGGCTGCCTCCTTAAACCAGTGCGCGGCTTCAGTATCATCCTGGGCAACACCGTCACCCTTTTTATACATTAAGCCCAGATTAAATTGAGCCTTTGCGTCCTCCTGTTCCGCAGCCTTCAGGTACCATTTCACGGCCTCTTCATCGTCCTGCGGAACACCCTTTCCTTCCTGATACATCCAACCGAGATTAAACTGTGCCTTGGCATCATCCTGTTTTGCGGCCTTCAGAAACCATAAAACCGCTTCTTCATAGTCTCTGGTAACACCTTTACCGGTCAAGTACATCAGACCCAGATTTCTCTGGGCAACAGGGTTCCCCTGCTCCGCGGCGATATGAAGATCGGATGAATTGGAACTGTATTTTTTCATGTGCCGATGCTCTGATGTTTTGTTCTTAAAAGATATTTTGGGTTTTGATTGTTGACCTGATTCTGAATGTTCGATGTCTTGTGCTTAACATACCCATTGTGAAGAGAAGTTCTATCGATCAACATTTTTTTGAGAATTTTATATCACGGTTTCAACATGAAATCCATCATGTCCATCCCCCGGCGTGCCGAAGCAGGAGAATTCCTGTCGTCACACAAACGGACAATGGAACCGTTTAACCGTCGGCCCTTCTTGCTACAAGCCGCGCATATCATCAGGCCGTAACCGATGTTCATCCCGGCTTTGCAGCACGTCATCAATGGCGGAAATCATTTTCTTCTTATCTTTCTGAAGCGTACCGGTAACCGGGAAATAATTGGAAGCATGGGTGCCGACAAATTTAATGTTGTCTGCCGTAATGTTTTCCAGAATCTGCTTCATTTCTTCCAGTGTTTCAAAAGGATCGATGATTTCAAACTCGCCCTGCTGGACCTGCCGATACAGAACGGTTCCGGGAACCGGTGTAACCGTGAGCGCGGCAAGATACTGCGGCTTCATTTCATTGCATATTTTTGCCGTAGCCAGAGCGTGCTGTTTGGAAGACTCACCCGGTCCCGCCAGTCCTAGAAGCACCATAGCCGAAAGATTGATTCCCGCTCCAATCAGATTCCGGCCGGCTTTCAGCATCTGGTCGTAGCCCACGCCTTTTTTGATTTTTCTCAGAAGATCATCGTCTCCGGTTTCCACGCCGAGATAGGCCTTGGTTAAACCGGCCGCCCGCAACGATTTAAGCTCATCCACGTGTTTTGACATGGTACTCTGCGGTCCGACATAGCTTCCGACATGACGCAAAGAAGGAAACGTCCGGTAGAGCGTACTGAGAATTGCCAGAAGTTGATCGGTTTCCAACGCGATCGCATCACCGTCGCAAAGAAAGACTTTTTCCAGATCGCCATAGTAATCTTTGGCCATGGCAATATCTTCCATGATTTCGCCGAGGGATCGCTCTTTGTATTTTTTATCTTTGTACATACCGCAGAACGTGCACTGGTTGTGGGAACACCCTACGGTGCACTGAAGAAGATAGCTGTTCGCCTCACTAAAAGGCCTGAAAATGTTGCCTTCGTATCTCAATGATTGAACCTCTGCAAAAAAGCCGGGGCAAGTCCGTCCGGACCTGCCCAACCATCAGAAAATGTACCGTATGGATTACTGTGCAAGGAGACGTTCCGCACCAATGGTCATCACCGTCGTCTTGATGACGCCGGACGGCTCACTGGGAAATACAATCATGAAGGGTATCTGCCCGTTGGGCATGATTTTATCATTGGAATGATTCAGCCCCTCCGGCTGGAGAAGCTTCATTAATATTTCCTCTTCTGACAAGTTGGTGAGTTCTTCATCGGTCAGAATATTTCCCGCGTAACTGACCCGTTCACCCAATACGACAGAATAGGCATCGACGATTTCCCCTTTGACCTTAATCCTGGCAAGCGAATATTCCGCGCTGTTCTCTGCCGTGCCTTCCAGAACGCCGATCTGACCCAAAATGTAATTGTTAATCCGACGGTAACGGACATCCCGAAGCTTCACCATCTGATTAATAAATACCCCTGACGTCGGTGTGTCTGCGGCACCTCTCAGTTCGTTAAACTTTTTAAAAAGGTGTTCCCCGGTATTGACCAGTTGCTCTCCATATTGCGGTAAAGCGAAGAAATAGATGAATAGAGGAATCACCACAATGACCAGGATGGACCAGAGAACAATTTTCCACGTGCCCCCCGAACTCTTCGGAAGCGTTATTTCTTCTATCTTTGGCTTTACAAATCCTTTACCCTGCTCATCGCCCGTATCTTTTTCAATTTCCTCAAACCCTTCAGGGGCGGTGGTTTCTTCCAGATTCTTTTCCGCGGTCAAATCAATATCGGCACCGCCACGGCTTTTTGTCTCGACGGCTTGATCCGGCGCTTTTTTACCCCGATCATCTTTGCGAGTGATGGATGGTGTCTCCGGTAAAGGCGTTGATTCCTCCTCGCGCGGCAAGTATTTCTCTTCAACAGCGGTGCTGTCCCGTTCCATGTCCGGCAAAGGAGCCGGTGCCGGTTTTTTGGCGTTAGGGTTTTCCTGAAAATAGACGTGCCCGCAACGACTGCATCGTAACCAGATTCCGCCCCCCTGCATATTGGAATCATCAAAACGAAATTTTGTCCTGCACTGTTTACATTGAATAATCATCTGCCAACCTCTTGCTCATGGCGAATATCAGACAGTCATCCGGTAGGAATCACATAAATACCGGGCAAAAAACGATACTTTTCGTCAAAATCGAGCCCGTAACCGACGACAAACCCGTCGTCCATCGTAAAACCCGTGTAATCCGCTTCAAAAGGCACTTTTCTCCTTTTTCGTTTATCCAGAAAAACGCATGTTTTGAGAGACCCGGGGCCTCTTTCCTTGAGACAACCGACAAAATATTGCATCGTAAGGCCGGTATCGAGAATATCCTCGATGATCAAAACATCCCTGTCTTGAATGGATATTTCAATATCTTTCGTGATGACGACTTTACCGGAACTGTCCGATCCCGTGCCATAACTGGCCAGACGGACAAAATCAACCCTGCAGGGGACATCCATTTCCCGAATCAGGTCGGCCATAAAAATAAAGGCGCCTTTGAGAACACCAATCAAAATCAACTCTTTTCCTGCATAGTCTTGAGATATTTGTTTTGCCAGTTCACGGACCCGCTTCTGAATTGTTTCTTTGGAAAACAATATTTCTTTGGCCGCCATATCCATTATAGATCCCTTCAAATCTATATTTATCGTTTAAGAAGTGGAGTTAGATTATCCAAAGTATCTGTGTTATGTCAATAACAATTATAGATTTTTCCGGCACACAGAAACAAAATGCTCAATATTATCCCAGATCATTCTTTCCGCTTTTTCAAGCTCCTGCGCGTTTTCAAATGAAGAAGAAAGGCTCAACAGAATGGCGTTCAGCGGAGACACCTCTCTGCCGAACTTTTCATAATCGATGTGACTGATCATATACTGTGAACCGTCGAAATAATATTTCCCCAACCGGTTCGACTCCAATGACCGGAACGGCCAGGTCATCTTCCACCTGAAATACTCCAGCGCGATTTCTTTTAACACCCTGTTATCGAACATTTCCGGTTTCAGTTCAGAGCCGACCCTGTCGGCGATGAGGCGGAAATACTGAACGACCAGGTCAATATCCGTCAGTACCAGGCCGTAAAGATACCAGTCGTCAATGATCCTGATCAGAATTTGAGATTGGAGGTGCGGAATAAAGTAATGACTGGGGCAAAGGTGCCCGGCACACAGCTCTTGACCGTAAAAAGAAACATCACGCATATCGCAACCTGAGTTTTGTTCCGGATGCAAAAGACAACCGACCCTTTTTTCTTCATGATCCAGGAAGCCGAGATATTCACAGCAATGAATCACCTCATACCGCTTTCTGAAATCTTCCGCCGCCAGTGTTTCTTGCGCGTAGCGCTGCAAGTCGTCCGGACCCTTAACGAGGTCGCGAAAGCGTTTCGTTCTGGAGCGTAAACGCTGCTCCAGTGAGGAGCGGGAACTATCCACATAATTATAAAGCCCGCAGCACGCGCCGCAGGATTTGCAAGCGTCCGGCTGGCACAGGACAAAGATATCGGAACGAGACATACTGAAAGGGTCCGTTATTGAATATTCATTTTCGACGCAATCTCTATAAAAGGATAAGCGTTGCAGGTCAAGCGCAAAAGTGATAAGACACAGCATCGAAAAATCCGAAACAATGGAAAACACATGATACTCATTGAAGAAATAAAATTAAATAACGGGCTGATTTTAAAAATATTCGACCTTTCCCGTTCCATCGCCGAAGACACGGTCAAGGTCGAAATTTTCTTTCAGGCCAATGTTTTCTTAAAGGAATCGTTCTTTGCCAATCATGAAGATTACACGCTGGTAAAAAGCATCATGGGCGCAGAACTGGCCTATGAACACAGGCTGGAAAGAACGTTTGTGAAGAAAGAAAATGAAGACTTGACCCGTAACGAACTCATCAAAACATTCAGGAATAATTCTCTGGAATACCTTTCCAACGCAAATTTCGCTCAAAAGATGGCCTTGTCCAAACTCAGAGAAATCAAATCGGATCCTTATAAATACAGATCCCGGATTCATTCTGACGCGAACAAATAAAAGCAGAATTTTTCCAGCACAGGAGCCCCGTCATGAACCAAGGGAAATTCAATGCTCTTTTATCCGGCGCTGAAAAACCCAGCCGCTATATCGGCACAGAAGTCAACGCCAGTCGCAAAGACAACGCGGACGTCCGTTTTTTGCTGGCCTTTCCTGATACGTATGAAGTGGGCATGTCACATCTGGGTTTGCAGATCTTATATTCCATTTTAAACCATATCCCGGATGTGGCGGCAGAACGCTGTTTCACGCCCTGGCCGGACCGGGAAAGACAACTGCGTGACAGAGAATTATCACTCACGTCACTGGAAACTCAAACGCCACTGAAAAATTTTGATATCATCGGCTTCTCCCTGCAATACGAACTTTCATACACCAACGTGCTCAATATGCTGGATCTGGGAGGCATCCCTCTGTACAGCGAGGAACGTTGTGAAAAGCATCCGCTGATTATCGCCGGCGGTCCCTGTTGCTTTAATCCGGCGCCATTGACCGATTTTATTGATGCCTTTGTAATCGGTGAAGGGGAAGAAGTCGCCGGCGAAATCGTCGCAACGGTTCGTGAAGGCAAAAAGAAATCTATCTCCCGAAATGATTGGATAAAGGAATTGGCGAAAATTTCCGGTGTTTACGTTCCCGCCGTCCATCATCATCACGACGTCATTAAAAAAAGAACCGTGAAGGATTTGAACGCCTGGCAACATCCGTTCAAACCGATTGTCCCGTTGATGCAGACCATTCATGACCGTATCACTCTGGAAATCGCGCGCGGCTGCACGCGCGGCTGCCGGTTCTGTCAGGCGGGAATGCTGTGGCGTCCCTATCGCGAAAGAAATATATCCCTCTTAATGGAAATGGCCGAAAAGATGCTTCAGGAAACCGGCCATGAAGAAATATCCCTTTTATCGCTCAGCTCCGGCGACTACAGTTGCATCGAACCGCTGGTGCAAAACCTGATGAACCGCTACTATCAGAAAAAAGTAGCCGTGGCGCTGCCCTCCCTGCGTGTGGAATCGCTAAACGAAACCCTGATGGAAGAAATCAAAAAGATTCGCAAAACAAGCTTCACGCTCGCGCCGGAAGCGGGAACGGATAAAATGCGCCTGATCATCAACAAGGGGAATACCACCGAAGATCTGCTCTCCACCGTGGATAAAATCTTTGCCGCGGGATGGAAATCCATCAAACTGTATTTCATGCTCGGCCTGCCCGGCGAAACGCAGGAGGACTGGGAAGGTATCATCAATCTCGCCTATGAAGCGCTGCGCAAGACGAAGAACCGCGGCCAGATCACCGTCAGTCTTTCCACCTTTGTGCCCAAACCGCACACGCCTTTTCAATGGGAAAAACAGCTTTCTCTTCAGGAAACCTATGAAAGGCAGGATTTCATCCGTAATCAAATCAAGCACCGCAATCTCGGCGTAAAATGGCACGACGCGCGGATGAGTCTACTGGAAGGAATCTTTTCGCGCGGTGATACGACAGTGGGAAAGCTGCTGGAATCAGCCTTCCGCAAGGGATGCCGTCTGGACGGCTGGTCTGACCTGCTGCGCTTCGATCTCTGGCAGGAAGCGATGGACGAGACGGGCATCCATCCAGATGATTATCTGCGCGAACGAGACCCCGGCGAACCACTGCCGTGGGATCAGATTGACTGCGGCGTCAGCCGCGAATTTCTGCTCCGGGAGAGGCAAAAATCTATGGATATGGAGACAACGGATGATTGCCGCCTTGAAGCCTGCCAGGAATGCGGTGTCTGCGATTTTAAAGAAATGGAAAATGTTTTTGCGGAAGAAAAGGATCATGAAACGCTCCTTTCCCCGCTCTGCAGTCCCGATGTCCCTCCAACAAAAGAAGCCAAATATCGTTTTCTGTTTTCCAAGACAGGACGATCCGGTTTTTTATCCCATCTGGAACTCTCCGCGTCTCTGGTTCGCGCTTTGCGCCGCAGCAGTTTTACGCTATCCTACACTGCCGGATTCCATCCGCATCCCAAAGTGTCCTTTGCCACCGCCACCTCCGTGGGTATGGAAAGCGCACAGGAATATATGGACGTCACCGGACAGGAATATTTATCGAACCTGAATTTGCTGAAAGCCGAAGTGAATGCTCTTCTTCCCGACGGTATTGAAATTCTGGAAATCAGAAAATTATCTCCGGAAGAGAAAGCAATCGCGCAGGCTTTGACAGGCTTTGAGTATGAGCTTCATTTGCCTGCTGATATCGATGATGCCCGACTGAAAGATATGGAAGAAAACATCAGGAATTTTCTGGCAACAGAAACCTTCAACATCCACAAAACATCCAAAGGGAAAACCATCATCAAGGATATCCGCCCGTTTGTGAAGAACCTGACGCTGGATAATCAAACCGGAAAAGTCCGTTTTGCTATCCCGCATCTTCAGGAAGGCTCCGCCCGCCCTGCCGATGTAATCACGCACATCCTGAAGTCCGACCCGGCCGAGTCCTGCACAATCAGAGTGATTAAAACAAAAACTATTCTTGGCTAATTCTTGATTGATTTCTGTGCTGGAGCCACCATCCGGCACGCGCAGGACAAGCTGCTGACCGCTTCAGGATATTTTTACAAAACGTTCCGGTTCAACCGGGTGGCGATTGAACCGTCAGAATGAACTGTGCTTTTTTTATTTCAAATACTCAACTGTCTTTTTATCAATAATCATTTTGCCACCCCCATCGACCGTCAGTTCTCCTATTGTAAAGATCATCATATCGACAAACACCCATATCCCGCACCCTCCCAGGGTTACAAGCTTCAAGACACCCAGTCCAATATGTCCGCAATAAAATCTGTCAATCCCAAGCCAACCCAAAAAATAAGACAGCAAAATCAGGATATCCTTTTCTTTAAAAGACACTTGCTGAGATTGAAAACCCATCTGGTAAAAAGTCGAAGTGCGTTTGTCCACAATGACTCTGTTTGCACCGTCCTCCGGTAAAGAATCAAGCAAATATATAAGAACATCAATTATAGCCCATATTCCGCATCCTCCAAAAGTGAGCAGCTTTAATATCCCCAGGCCGATTTGACCACGGTAGAATCGGTCAACGCCCAGCACCCCCAAGTAAATAGACAGGAAAATAAGCGCGCCTTTATCCTTGGGTGAAATGACTGTTTGCGGTGCTGCTGAAGGATAGGTTGGCTTTGCCGCGGGCAATTGATTGCCCTGCACCGGATCATAGCTGATTTTTGTACCACAGTGTGCACAAAACGAGCTTCCCGCCGTTACTTCGTTACCGCATGATGAACAGTATGCCATACTAACCTCCTTCGTTTGAAATAGCTATATCAATTTTTGCACTGCCAGATTATGGTACCACCCCAAGACCGTAATACCTAAACTGATTATAAAAATAAAAATAACAAGCTTCCGGGACGGACGGAAACGCACCTGCCATCCGGTTAGCCAGCCAATCAATTCGTTCATGGTTATGAAAACGATCAATCCGTAAATAAAAATGCTGTTGCAATTCATCATAAAGGCTTCCTGTATCCGAAAATGTCCGAGAAGGATAAACGCGCGCGTCATTCCACAACCGGGACAGGGTATATGAAAAATGCTCTGAAAAAGACAAGGCATGAGAGGCACATTCAAATGAACCGGCAGTAATACGGAGGCAAGAATCACGCATAGCAATATTAACAGAAACGCTTTGCGCTGCCAGGCCTCTGCATGGAATACTTGGAAGGTTATCATCGTCTCTTTTTCAATATTTTGTTTTTTATTATCTATTACCATGCGCCATCATCATTCTCGAGAAGTGTTTTGTCCTCCAAACTGGAGCTATCGTGCTGACATATCCAGAATATTCTGCGAAACGTTTAGGTTCTGTCGACATTCATTTTAACCAAAGATATATTGCTGCAACAAATACAAAAGACAAGTATGACGATGCCAACTTGTCATAACGCGTCGCTATTCGTCTGAAATGTTTGAGCTTTCCATA
>Ga0255347_1003929_pt1 | contig 18630 bp, 19 predicted proteins | sample wastewater_treat_2_FD_192479 | JGI IMG/M metagenome (GOLD analysis project Ga0255347, IMG submission 192479) | Wastewater microbial communities from Lulu Island WWTP, Vancouver, Canada - plant24 | ecosystem: Engineered > WWTP > Wastewater > Unclassified | place: Canada: Vancouver, British...
AATATCTTCATATATAATTTTTCTTTACAGCATCTTCTATCTTTTTCATTGTCATTTTGGTAACTTATATTGTAAAATTTTTATCAATTTTACTTTTTTGTTACCGAATTACTAAACCTATACAGGAAGCTGCTCTATCGTAGTTGGGGGTAATTGAGTGTAAAAAAACCCCACCTAGCTACGCAAGCATCCTCCCCCAAGGGAGGAATTTCATTCTAGAACTTTATAAACCTTTATATTATAAACTATAAAAAATGATCACATTAAAAAAATTACCTTATGAATTTAATGCTTTGGAGCCTTTTATTGATGCAAGAACTGTAGAAATACATTACACAAAACACCATCAATGATATGCGGACAAATTAAATTCATTAATAGAATGAACAGAGTTTGAAAGTATGGATTTGGAAGAAATAATAATGAAATCCGGCGGTCCAATATTCAACAATGCAGCTCAAGTATGGAATCATACTTTTTATTGGGAGTGATTTATTCCAAACTCAAAATGAATAGATGGAAATACAGAAATTAGTAGTGCTATAAACAATAAACGATGAAGCTTTGAAAATTTCAAAACAGAGTTTACAAATAGTGCTATATGAAATTTTGGATCTGGATGGACTTGGCTTGTAAAAAACAGTAATGGAGAACTGAGTATTGTAAATACTAGCAATGCTGCAAATCCTATGACTGATGGACTTATTCCCTTATTGACCGTAGATGTTTGGGAACATGCTTATTATTTGAAATATCAAAATAGAAGAGCAGAATATTTAGAAAATTGGTGGAATTTAGTGAATTGGAATAAGGTTGAGGAATTGTATGGCAGGTAAGCTAGTAGTTTATATAAAAAATCTCTCTTGAGGAGAGATTTTTTTGTTGGTAATTGTTGAAATAATCACACCCCGCTGAAGCGGGGTAAATAATCAAATAGTTGGATATTTCGGCTATTCGTGCCTGCCCGTCTCCGGCGGGTCTAGTTCTTGTTCTTGAGCAGACGACCGCTGAAACCATAAAATCTGTTATTACTGCCCAGACCCCATTTATTCTGCATGAAGACTGCACTGTGTCCACCAGCTAACCACACATTGAATCGATCTCCGACAGCGAGAAATTTTTCATGTCTCGGACCCCAGAAGCCCGCAAGATGATCCTTGACCTCATTAGTAAAGAATTTCTTATATTCTTCTGAATTACTTGGCTTATCTTTCATTTTCTCTTCAAGTTCATCGTCTGTCATCAAGTATTTCTGTACAACTTCCTCCTTGCTACAATTCTTAGCCTTCATCACTTCTCTGATAAACGCATCATAGGTAATAAATATCTGCTCTCATTTTGCTAGTCATTCAAGATATTCTACAACATCTCATGTAGCATTTACTTTTACTTTTATCTTTCATTCGCCATATATCTTTCTTTCTTCTTCTTTCCATCCTTTGCTATCGATTTTGAATGTATCTTCCTCGAATTCTAATGATTTAGTAAGTGTTTCTTTGGATTCCTTCTTTTGGGATTCTTTTTTCTCTTTATTAGTTCTCATTTTTTTATTCAAAGCATCAAGAAGTTTTTGTCTTTCTTGTTCATTAAGAGCTTCAACAATACTATCAGCCTGTTGAGCAGTAGTAATCTCGAACTCAAAAGATCTTTTTAGTGGTGGTACCATGATATAATAATTATAAGATAAAATAAGTTATAACTAAGTATAATCAGAATTTTTTATTTTGCAAGTCCTGAAGACTTTTTTTGCTGAATGCAGAACTTAGTGGTTTATAAGTACCTTTTTGGTTGATTGTTTTTATTGAATTTAGGGAATTTTTTCGTATTTTTCATTGTTTTTTCATAAAAAAAATATTTTTAGATAAAAATCTGAAAAAAAACTTTTCATTTAATATTGAAAAAGTAGTATGTTTTCTTTAATATGAAAGATGATTTTTTATTTTTAATGAAGAAAAATGAGTAATAAAAGAAAGCTGGGACAAATTGGTGAACAATTGGTTATTTGATATTATGAAGAAAGAGGTTATGAGATTTTGGATACAAATTATGTGATCCCAGGTGGAGAACTGGATGTAATAGCACAAAAAGACGGAACAATCGTTTTTGTAGAAGCAAAAGTAGTAGATTATGTAGATGATTTGATGTGATATATAAAACCACAAAAATTAAAGTTTTTGGAAAGGACTATTGAGGATTACTTGTATAAAAAAAATCTAGATTTTGAAGTAAGACTTGATGTTGCTTTTGTCAAAAATAACAGTATTTTGGAAGTGTTTGAAAATGTAACAAACTCATAGTTTTTATAATATAAACAAAAAATGAAAAAATTTAAGATAGTATTAATATTTTTGCTAGGAATTTTGATTGGCGGTAGTATAATGAGATTTTGACCAAATGATTTTTTTGATAAAATCTTTGTTTGAACTGAAGAACAAAGTGAGTTAGACTATTACAAAAACAAATATAATCGTTTTGAGGCATTAGATGAAGTGTTGAGGTTATGATATTACGATTACGAAAAAATCAACCAAGACGATATGATCAAATGAGCTATCAAAGCTTATATTGATTCTATCAAAGATCCTTATACTGTATATATGGATGCAGAACAAAATAGTGGATTCTTGGGAAGTTTGGAATGAGAGGAAAATTTTGAAGGGATATGAGCTGCTGTTAGCAAAAAAGAATACTATATACAAATTGAAGAAGTTTTGAAAGAATCTCCTGCTATGAAAGCAGGACTTAGGCCGTTAGATCGTATTATCGCTATAAACACTTGATATGTAAAAAATGAAAGTTTGGACGAATCTATTGCTAGGATTAAATGACCTGCTGGGACTGATGTAAGTTTAATAATTGAAAGGTATGAAAAAGATGATAAAAGAGAAGTTTTTGAGGTTACAATTACTAGAGAAAATATTAATTTGCCATCAGTAGAAAGTAGTGTATTTGAGATCAATGGTAAAAAAATATGATATATAGAAATGTTTTTGATATGAGAAGAGACAGAAAACATCTTCAAAAAAGAAGTAAGTAACTTAAAATCTGAATGAATTGAGTGAATTATATTAGATTTGAGAGGTAATGGTTGATGATTGATGCCAGTCGCTGTTGAAATAGTATCGCACTTTGTACCAAAATGACAATTAATTGTTTCAGCAAAATACAAATGATATACAGATGAAAAATATTATTCAAGATGATTTGGAGAATTTGAGTGAATAAAAACAGTTGTTTTAATTGATTGAATGACTGCTAGTGCTGGAGAGATTATAGCTACCGCTTTACAAGAACAAGCTGGAGCCAAACTTTTGGGTACTAATACTTTTGGAAAAGGTACAATCCAAACTTTGGATGAATTCAGTGATTGAGATAGTTTGAAATACACAATATGAAAACGATTCCCAGCTAGTGATAAAAACATAGATAATATTTGAATAAAACCGGATATTACAGTAGAATTTGATATGGAAAGTTATCTTGAGAACAATGTTGATAACCAGCTAGAAGAAGCAAAAAGTTTATTTTAGTTTTATTAGTCACTAGTCGTTAGTCGATAGTCGTTAGTCTATAGTCGTTAGCTAATGACTAGCGACTAAAGACTAGTGACTATTGACTATCGACTAATATCTAACGACTAAAAAATATTTACTCTTTAATATAGTGATAAAATGATAAAAGTAATAGTACAAGATCCAAATTGAACGGAAATAGGAAGTTTTGAGGCAGAAAAATGAAAGACAATCACGGACCTTGCTCAAAAATATGATGTAGAAATTCCATTTTCTTGTGGTGGATGAGCTTGTGGATTATGTTTATGTGAAATTGTAGAATGAAAAGAACTAGTTAATGGCTCTTTTTTGCAAAATCCTTTAATGGAATTGCATGAAAATGAGGTTTTGACTTGTATTTCTGCTGTTAAAGATGAATACTTTGAAAAAGAATGAGATTATACTATAATGCTGAAAAGAAGGTTTTAACATTGTAGTTTATAAAGTTAAAAATTGGCAGCAATCCCCCTTAGCAAGGGGGATTAAGGGGGATTAAATAAAAACCATCAATTGTCACAAAATCCCCCCTACCCCCCTTAGTAAGGGGGGCTATGGCTTTATAAAATTTACGAACTTACTAAGGGTATGGATTTTGATAAAGAATTTATAGAACAATTGGTAAAACAAGATCAACGAGCATTTAATGAATTTTATCTCAAAACTGTTGATATGTTTTTTCGTTATATACATTCCAACTTTTTTGTAAGTAAAGAAGAAGCAGAAGACATTATATCCGATTTTTATATAAAACGATGGGATGCAGTAAAAAGATATGATTTCAAGCAATCTTTTTCAGCTTTTGTTTGGACAGTATTTAAGAATTTAGTGAAAGATAGTTTCAAAAAACAAAAAGATATTTCTTTTAGTTCGTTTGATTATGAAGATTGACAAAGTTTTGAGGAAAATATAGAAGATGATTTTGATATTTTTGAACTATTGGAGATAGATTTTCAGTTTAAACAGATAGAAGATGCCATGAAACAACTTGATTTAGAAAGTAGAGAACTAATATATCTTAAATTTATAGAAGAAAAAAATAATACAGAAATTGCGGATATTTTACAAATATCAAATGATAATGTTAGACAAAAATTATCTAGAGCTTTGAAAAAACTCAAGTCTCTACTGACAAACGACACATAAAGTACTATCACATTATGTATAAATGTCAAATCAATTTTGAAAACATAAAAATACAGTAATTGCAAAACCGCTATTAATACCTAAGATATTGAACAAAAAGAGCCCTTTAATTAAAGACTTATAAAAAACAAGAAAATATTGAAATTGAAAGTAATACTATTAGTATAGTTTGTGTACGCAGTACTCTTTTTATTTATTAAATTGTACAATTATGACAAAAACTGCTCTTATCGCACAATTAGCTGAAGAATTAGGAGTTTCTAAAAAACTTGCAGCTGAACTAGTTAACACTTTTATTGATACAGTTATTGCTGGTGTTAAAAAAGAAGGTGAAGTTAGAATCCAAGGATTCGGAACTTTCAAAAAATCTCACAGAAAAGCTAGAGAAGGAGTTAACCCACAAAATCCATCTCAAAAAATCAAAATCCCTGCTATGAATGTTGTTACTTTCAAAGCTGGATCTGACTTCAAAGGAGCTGTTAAATAATAGCGACTTAAAAAGTTTTTATACAAAGAATCTCCTACTCGTTGGGAGGTTTTTTGGAAATAAAAAAAATACTTTTTTTCTCATAATACCTTTTCATACCACCTGGCCCCGTAGCCCCGCAATACTGCGGGGCGGGGCGGGAAGAGCATCCTCCCGAACCCCGATCTATCGGGGCCAAAAGGGAGGAATTTCACCCTAAAACTTTACAAACTTTCTTACTTTACAAACTTTCCTGTTGATTTTGGAGAACTAAAATGTAATTTATTATTGTATTTATTTATCAAAAAATAACGCAAATGAATTGATATACTTTTTTGGCTTTTGTAGCTTGATGATTACTGGGATTTTTTTTGTTTTATTTTAGATACAAGTATAGAGATGTGGTGAATGAGTTAAGATGAAATCTAAAATCAGCAAATAAAGAACTAGAATATTTAAATCACGAGCTAGATGAATTTACACATCAAAATACGATATTAAAAGAAAAAGTTACAGAATTATTGGACAAAAATGATGAATTATCTGAGGTTGTTGCTGAATTGAGTAAATATTATGTTCATATCAAGAGAGCTAGCGAAAAAACTAGCGAACTTACAAAATTTCTAGCAGATCCAAATCCAGAAATAGAAGAAAAAATGAAAAATATTTTGAAAAACTCTGCAAATTCAAGTAACGAAAAAACATTCTTTTAATAGGATTTTGATAAATATGGCATATAATTCCAAACATGTACAAATATTGGATCCAGAGAAATGATATAATTTGATTTCAGATCAATACAAACAATATCATTCACATCTGGATTCTTTTTTTAATTTAGAAATATTCAAGTTTTTGCCCAGAGAATATGAAAATCTGGATATAATAGATTTGGGGGCATGAGATGGTAGAGTTTTCAAATATTTTGAAAATGTGAGTTTTAGAAAATATGTAGCTTGTGATATTGCTGAAAAACTTTTGAAAAAACATCCAGGGAAATGAATTAAGGTACAAAAAATAGTATGTGATTTAAACAAGAAACTACCATTTGATGATGAGATTTTTAGTATTGCAACAAGTTTTTTTGTACTGGAACATATAGAAAATATAGAAGGACTATTTGGAGAAGTGTATAGGATTTTAAAATATTGATGAAAATGGATAATTGGTCATTTTATACAAAGAAGAGAATTTGAACGAGAACATTGAAAGTGAAAAGATCGTATGAGGTTTAAAATACAGCAATATCACTATAGATTAGAAGAATTGAAAAAAATAGCTGAATATAATTTTTTTGAATTTAACTATCAAGAAATTGTGGAAAATTTAGTTTTGATATGATATTTAATCGTATGCGAAAAGAAATAGAAAAAACATAACATGTTTTAAAGAAAAAATGAAATTACGCGAAATAAAAAGAGAAACATTAAATTTAGAACGATTATTTACTCCATTTAGATTTTTTGTCAAAAGCCAATATTGGGAAAAAGACTATTGGGAAAAACCAAAGTCATACTCCAAATAATGGGTGCTTTTGAAACTTTTTGGCGATATCAAAATTTAAAATTATCATCAATATTGCTAAAACTGGTGGAAACAATATCCATCGTGTCCATCAGCCAGGTCTTCATCATAATTTAAACATTAGATAAATGTTGTAAATTGGTATAAAAATACCCCATCCTGGCAAATTAGCTTTTTCTAAAACCTTTCGCATTGAAATAATCATAAAAATAGAAATCAATCCGAAAATAACAAAAAATATTCCGAGTACAGCAACTGATCATGCGAGGGCGGCCAAGCCTAGTTCGTTGGATATAGAACCAGTAAGTAGTACATCAGAAGTTTCCCAAATGTAATCCATGATTGTTGAAAAATGAAATAAAAATTACACTTAATGTATTTAGTATATAATAAAAAGATGGAAATTTACAAGTGGAAAAAATATAATTTTGATTATAAGCAAAATGTGTGACTTACTAGTACTAACAAGGGGATTTTTGTGTTGGTGGATAATTATAGTGATATGGAAACAAGAAAACAAAAAAGACGGTAGCGATTAACTTCTGTCTTTAGGGGATTATTTATGGATTTGTTATCATTTTTTCTTTGTGAATGGATGCTTTTGAAACTTTTCTCATTGGGTATTGATATATCGTTTTTGAACTAAACCAAAGAAACGCAAAGTTACTGATGCAATACCATATTCATCAAATTCTCAAATATAAATACAATCACTACATTTGACAATCTCTTCTTGGGATTCTTGATTGATTACTCAATATTTATTGTCAAGTTGTACTACAGCAAGACCATATTTATTACAATCAAAAATTTTGTCATATTTATCTAAAAAACTGTAATAAGCATCAATTCATAAGTTAATATTAAGATCTTTACAAGCTTTTACATATTCTTTTCTTGTTAAGCTACGATTGTGAAATTTGTCCAAAAGTTTTTGATCTCCTACTTCTTTTGCTTTTACATAAAGTTGGTCATCCAAAAGATTTTTTTCATCAAAAACCATTTCTTCTTGCTTTCCTTTTTCAAGGATTTGAGAGAGTTTTTTTTGTAAATCAACTTTCTGTTTCATCAGAGCATAGTTTTCGTTTTTTGCAAAACTAAGAATCTCTTGATCAAGTTGGTCATGTCTCTCTTGTATCGCACTTTTTTCCATTGTTGTAATGATAAAATTTAAAGTTATTAATTTAGATATCAAAATATATATAAAAAGGAGTCAATAAAGTTCCTAAATATTATTCATTCTCTGTTGACATAGCATCTTTCCCCATCTATTTCTACTTCAACAAGACCACATTTATCAAACTCTCAAATGTAAGTACAATCATCACATTTGATGATCTCTTTTCACTCTGTATTGATCAATCCATAATTATCACCAAGCTTCACTTTAGCAAGACCATACTCATCAAAATCAAAGATATCATCGTACATTCTTTCACAAATCTCTTTTCATTCTGTATTGATTACTCAATATTTATTCCCAATTTGTACTACAGTAAGACCATATTTGTTAAAATTAAAAATCATATTATACTTTATTTCAGTAATTTCTTCTCATTCCTTGTTGATTAATCCATATTTATTTCCAATTTTTACATCAGCGAGACCATATTCATTAAACATACCAACCTTATCAAATCTAACTAAAGAATCGTAATAGTAATCAACTCATAGATCAATATCTAAATCCTTACAAGTTTTTACATATTCCTTTCTTGTTAAGCTACGATTGTGAAATTTGTCCAAAAGTTCTTGATTACCAGATTCTTTTGCCTTTGCATAAAGTGGGTCATCTTCAAAAAGAAAAGCTCTTTTTCCCTCATCAAAAACAACTTCCTCTTGTTCTCTTTTTTCAAGGATTTGAGAGAGTTTTTTTTGTAAATCAACTTTCTGTTTCATCAGAGCATAGTTTTCGTTTTTTGCAAAACTAAGAATCTCTTGATCAAGTTGGTCATGTCTCTCTTGTATCGTACTCTTTTCCATGCTTGTAAGTTGTAATAAGTAAAAGTTAAAAAATCTAAACTGCAATTATAATAACAATTTACAACATAAAGTCAAGCGTATTTTATTTTTTAATACAGCTTTTGTATAAAAATATTAAAAAGCTACTTTCACATTGAAAAAATTAGTTTGTTTTTATCAAAATCTACATTTACTACTGAGTTTTCTTTTATTTTCCCCTCAATAATCTGTAATGCTAACTCATCCAAGAGAATGTTTTGGATTGCTCTTTTTAGTGGTCTTGCTCCAAATACAGGATCCAATCAAACTTTTGCAATATGATCTTTTGTATCTTGAGATATATTTAAATCTATGTTTTTCTCTGATTTTATTAGATTTTTAACATTATTTAACTGTATTTCTAATATTTTTGACAACATTTCAGAATTTACTGGATTGAACAAAATGATGTCATCCAACCTATTCAAAAATTCCGGTCTAAAGTAAGATTGTAGAATTGGCATAATATCTTTTTCCAAATCAAGTGGAGAACTTTTTAGATCATTACTCTTTGAAGATACTTTATCTGAAAGTTTGTTCATAATAATATCAGAGCCAATATTTGAAGTCATAATGACTACTGTATTTTTGAAATCTACAGTCCTTCACTTGGAATCGGTAAGTCTACCATCATCCAAAAGCTGTAATAAAGTGTTGAAAACTTCTGGATGAGCTTTCTCAACTTCATCAAAAAGAACTACAGAATAAGGTTTTCTCCTAACTGCTTCGGTAAGTTGTCCACCTTCCTCATGTCACACATATCATGGAGGCGAACCGATAAGTCTAGAAACAGTATGTTTCTCCTGATATTCTGACATATCTAGTCTGACCATAGATTTTTCATCATTGAATAGGAAGAGAGCTAATTGTTTCGCTAATTCTGTTTTACCTACTCATGTTGGTCCAAGAAAAAGGAAGGATCAAATAGGTCTATTGGGATCTTTGAGACCAGCTCTAGCCCTACGAACCGCGTTGGAAACGGATGATACTGCTGATTCCTGTCCAACAACTCTTGATCCAAGATATTCTTCCAAATTAGCTAATTTTTCTATCTCTGTTTGAACTAATCTAGATACTGGAACACCTGTTCGTTTGGAAACTATAGTTGCTACATCATCCTCTTCTACAATATCTTTTATGATTATTTTTCATTCCTTTTTTGCATTGTGCATCTTTTCTTCAATTTCCTCTAACTTTTTTTCTAAAGAAGGGATTTGAGAATATTTTATTTCAGCAACTTTGTTGTAATCAGTCTGCTTTTCTGCTATTTCTGCATCGTGATGAAGTTGTTTTATTTGTTCATTAATCTCTTTTATTTCCAATAAAAGCTTTCTATCCAACTCTCGTTCGGATTTTTTGATATTGTATTCTTCTTTAACTTCAGAAAGTTCTTTTTCTATTTCTTGGATTCTAAATTCTGTTTTAATTTTTTCGCCCTTAGCAAGATGAGCTGTTTCTAGAGAAATAGCTTGTTTTTCAATTTCCAATTGGGAAATCTTCTTTTCTAGTTTAATAATAGAAGGAGGCATACTTGTCATTCACATTTTTACAGAAGCTGATGCTTCATCAAGCAAATCAATCGCCTTATCCGGCAATCTACGATCTGGGATATATCTCATAGAAAGCTCAACTGAAGCAACTACTGCTGAATCAGAAATTTTTACTCCGTGATGAGTTTCATAAGCTTTTTTGATTCATCTCAATATAGCCAATGCATCATCTTTGCTTGGCTCATCAACCAATACTGGCTGAAATCTCCTTTCCAAAGCTGCATCTTTTTCTATATATTGACGATATTCGTTGATTGTAGTAGCTCCAATAACTCTAATTTGTCCTCTGGCTAAAGCAGGTTTGAGAAGATTTCCCATATCCATAGCTCATTGAGTTCTTCAAGTTCAAACAACCAAATGAAGTTCATCTATAAAAAGAATAATTTCTCAGTCTGATTTTTCTACTTCTTTCAAAACAGCTTTTAAGCGTTCTTCAAACTCTCACTGATATTTCGCACCAGCAATCAAAGATCACATATCAATCTCAATAATTTTTTTATTTTTCAACATATCTGGTACATCTCATTTAACAATCTGTTGTGCTAAAAGTTCTATAATTGCTGTTTTTCAAACCCCAGGATCTCATATCAAAACGGGATTGTTTTTTGTTCTACGAGATAAAATCTGGATTGTTCTCCTTGTTTCATCATCTCTTCAAATAACTGGATCCAACTTTCACTCCTCTGCTAATTGAGTGATATCTTTACCATACTTTGATAAAGCATCCATAGTGTTTTCTGGATTTTGTGATTGAATATTCTCTCAATTTCTCATTTCTATAATTGCGTTAAAAACTAAATCATAACTTATATTTTGGGTTCTTAATATTTCATTGATAGGATAATTTCATTTTAGAATCGCTAAGAATAAATGTTCTGTAGTCAAATATTGATCCCCCATTTCTTTCATTATACTTTCTGCTTGTAATAATACTTTACTTAAATCTTGTGATACAGAAATTTTGTAATCTCATTGAATTTGGGGTAATTTTGATATTTCTGCAACAACTAGAGATCTTAATGTTTGGCTTGGAACATCTATTTTATTCAAAATAGCTGGGATATATCAATCAGACTGATCAAGCAGTGATAAAAAAAGATGCAAAATCTCAATCTGAGAGTTTTGCTGTCCAAGTGCTAACTGACTAGCAGATTGAAGAGCTTCTATAGCTTTTGTAGTGTATTGTTCTAAATTCATTATTAAAAAATAGCACGCAAAATGGTTGAGTGCTATTAAGATAGTTATTTTTTTTAGAATTGCAAGAGAATTTTAGAGAAGTTGGAAGTTACAAATGTCCCCCTTAATAAGGGGGATTAAGGGGGATTTATTGAGAACTGATAAGTGTCCCTCCTTGCTCATTACGGGGAACTCCGTAAATAAGGGGATTAAATGGGATTAAATAAAAATCTTCATTTATCATAAAATCCCCCCTACCCCCCTTAAAAAGGGGGGCTAGAACTTTAGGAGCTTTTCAACTAAGCTAAATACTCTCCAATTCTGCGTTTCGAATTTCTGAAAGTTTTTGAACTACTGTGAAAGTTTTGTATCTAGGATCTTGCTGATTAGCATAATATCGTTTGTGAGGTCGAATAATGATTATTTTTTTTAGTTTTTTATAATTTTGAAATATTTCTGAATGTGTAGATAAAATAATATTTGTAGTTCCATTTTTTATATCCCACCAAGATTTATTTTTTTTACCTTGAGAATCTGATGAAAGTAGCACATCCACTCCTGCTTGCGAAATAAATTCATCATTGACTAAGTTAGTCAAGGTTCGTAAATCTGGGAAAAGCACCAAAGTTTGTCAGTCTGGTGAAAATTGTAAATCTTGTAATATGTTTGTTTGAGCATTGATTTGAACTTTATGAGAAATTTTATTTTTTTTGGGAGCCTGTTTTTTGTCTAATAATTTTTCCACTTCATTTGAAAGAAATAGTTTGGAAACGACATTGTAATAAGGAGCATATCGCCAATAAACCATCCAGTGCAAAAGTTCTATAGTTTTTTTATTCAAAAAGTTTTTTTCTATTATCTCAAAGCTTGAAGCATCTTCCATGATTTCATATTTATACTGCTCTGAAAAGCTAATCTCTTTTCATAAAACTAAAAAATACTCATCTCATAATTTCAACAAATCTCAAGTGTTGAATTTATGATTAACTTTCCAAACCTTATCAGATCAACAGTATTTAGTGAATCAGTATAAATAAGTCAAAATCAAAAAATTAAAATAATAAAATTTATTCTCTTTTGTTTTTGTAAGAAAAGTTTTTTTCTTTTCAATACTTTTAAGTTTGCTAAAAAAAGGCTTCGCCCAACAATATTGTACAACAAACTTTCAAGTAATATATGTGGGTTAAGAATATTATTATAAAAATTATTTTCGCACTAAAAAATCTCGTTTTTTTTATTCTATCTTGCAAAATTTGCATTTTTTAATATGATTACACAAGTTCGTTATTGTTTGAAATTGTCGGAACTTGTTAAGCACAAAACCCCCGCCTCCCCAAGGGGAGGAATTTCATCCTAGAACTTTATAAACCCCGTCCCACAATACTTCGGACAGGTTTTACGAACTTACTACTCTTTACAATATAAAATCTTGAATGCAATTTTATGATGAAGTAAACATACGCATAGAATCTGGAAAATGAGGAAATGGTTTGGCTTCTGGTAGAAGAGACGCTAAAATGGCTTTTTGATGACCAAATGGTTGAGATGGTTGAGATGGTTGAAATATAGTTTTTGTTGCTTCAAAGGATGAAAATACACTTTTGCCCTACAAATATAAAAAGAATTTCAAAGCACAAAGTGGTGAAGATGGTAAAACGAAAGATCAATATTGAGCAAATTGAGAAAGTTTGGAATTGGTCGTTCCTGTCTGAACTCTTGTTAGAGATATGGCCGGGAATATTTTGTTACATTTGCTTGAAGATCAACAAAGAGAGGTGCTTTTGTATTGAGGAGAATGAGGGAAATGAAATATACATTTCAAAGATTCTGTAAATCAATTCCCAAATTTTGCTTTACTTGGAGAGCCGTGACAAAAGAAAGATATCAAATTAGAATTACAGCTTTTAGCTGATGTTGCTTTGATTGGAAGTCCTAGTGTTGGAAAATCTAGCTTGATAAACTCTGTTTCTGAAACTAAAGCAAAGGTAGCAAATTATCCATTTACTACTTTAGTGCCAAATTTGGGAAGTGTGCAAGTCAAAAGTTTCAATTTCAATATGATAGATATTCCGTGATTGATTAAATGAGCTGCTGAATGAAAATGACTTTGAAATGCGTTTTTGAGGCATGTATTAAAAGCTAGAATCTTTTGTCTTGTAGCGGATTTATCAAGATTTGATGTATGAATTAAGGAAATTATAGATATTTTTGATGAAATTATAGAATATATAAAAAGTAAAATTGACCAAAAAGTAAAAATAAAATTTTTTGATGAAAATGAGGAAATCATCATGGAAGTCAAACAAAACAGTAAAATCATTTTGAATAAAAAAATTGTTTTTGCGATAAATAAATATGATTTAGTGTCTGATCCTGAAATTATAGAAGAATACAAAAAACAGTTTTTGAAAAATCTAAACATATATTTGAGAAAGAATTTTTCTTATGAAATAGAAACAGAATCTTTTAAGAAAAATACTTTTGTGGTTTCTGCCGCATCTCATTTTGGTTTGAATGAGTGGTTGCTTTGACTCGTAAAAATATTGCAAAAAAGTTCTTTGGAAGAAAACACATTTGTGATAAATAAACAAAATAAAGCTAAGACCTTGAAAGTAAAAATGATAAAAGACATCACAAAAATAGAAAAAAACAAATTATTGTCCGAATGATATATAGAAGAAATAGATTCTAAATTTATTAAAATTTGGGAGATAAATGATCCCGAGGTTTGTAAATTGGTTTTTATAACTCATTGGTGAAACGAAGAAGCCGAAATGTGGTTTTGGAAAGAGATGTGATTGAAATGATTTCTCACAGAGTTTGAAAGAAATTGAATCAGAAAGTGAGATGTTTTGAAAATTATCAGCTATTACGAGTGACAACAAGATAGATACATACTGTATTAGCAAGCGATGAAATGGTAAATTATTCGCTTCGCTCATGATAAAATGATAAATGCTCACGGTGTTCGCGATAAAATGTTAAAATATTGAAGTAACAAATTGATGTAGCCCCGCAATTCTGCGGGGCTGCAAAGGTGGTGGGAGAGTTACTACTTCCCAAATGAGAACTTTGTTTGTGATGAAATGTTGAAAAAGATAAAACAACACAATAATGTTGTAGCCCCGCAATTCTGCGGGGCTGCAAAGGTGGTGGGAGAGTTACTACTTCCCAAATGAGAACTTTGTTTGTGATGAAATGTTGAAAAAGATAAAACAACACAATAATGTTGTAGCCCCGCAATTCTGCGGGGCTGCAAAGGTGGTAGGAGTATTGCTACTTCATAAACACGAGCTTTGTTCGTAAGGATAGCAATTTTCAACTTTATAAATTTTCTCTTGAAATAGTAAGCTTTTCATTTATACAATATTCATATTTTTATTTTTTAACTTTTGAGATATGAAAAAAAACTTATTGTCAGTTTACTTTGGGCTAATAGCATTGGCATCTTTTATATGACTTTGTATAATGTTCATTATTTTTGCTAATAATCTTATTTCTAAAGCTGTTATCACAGATGAAGAATATATGAGTATGAGCCAAAATTCACGAGAAATTACAAGGTGTGAGGAGCCAATTTATTTGAATGATAAAAGTAGAGAAAGAACGGCTGTTGAAAAAGAAGAATGTATATTAAAAGCCAAAGAAAAACTTATTTTGGAAAGAAACATGAGATCAAAGGAAAAAATTATTTATTCATCAATTGGACTTTTCTTGTTGTTGATCATATTCCCAATACATTTTGTAAATTTCAGAAAAACCGCAAAACAACAATAATTTGATTATTATTTTCTATTTTTTTGGGAAAATAGATGTTCATATAAGGAATATCTAATATTTTGGAATAAGTTGAATATTTTGTGAATAATGATATGAATGAAATTGATATTTTTTATCAATAAAAATAAATTATGTTTGTAATATTAAACCTATCAGATTCAGACAAGCATTGGAATGAATGAGTGCAAGAATATGTGAAAAGACTTGGTAAAACAGTAAATATAGAAAACATAAAGCCCATAAAAAACTGAACTCAGCCACAAATAATTGAAAAAGAAACAGATTTGGTTTTGGAGGTTTTAGAAAAAAAATACAAAGATTGGAACAAAGTTTTACTGAGTAAAGAATGAGTAGAATATAGCACAGAAGAACTATTGAAATTTTTATGAAAAGAAAAAACTGTATTTATTATATGATGACCATATTGATTAAATGAAAAAAAACTAATGGGATTTGGCATCAAAAGAATTTCTTTTGGGAAAATAACACTCCCCCACTGATTAGCAAAACTCGTACTATTAGAGCAAATTTATAGAATTTGAACTATAGAGTCTGGAAAAAAATACCATTATTAAAACAATATATTTTACAATACTCACTCGAATGCACTACAATCAAACAACTTTCAACTTTTAGATCTCTTCTAACAGTTCTGTAATAATATCATTGTAAATATCCATTCCAGGATCGCTTAAAACTATTCAATTTGATGTCTTTTGCACGAATCACTGTTGAATGTAAGAGTCTATTTTTTGGTCTATATTTTTTACCAAAACGGATGAAAATTTTTGTAAATCATTTACTCAAATATCTGTCCTAAGAGCCAAGAAAAATTCTTCTATTAACAAATCTTTTTCTGTTAAGGTTTGAACAGAGGCTCTATCTAGAAATTCTCACTTATTGTAATTTGCTACTTGTGATGTATTTGTCCAGCGTAATGCTAATGAGTCTTTTGAAATTCACAAATACTTTTTTAATTCTGAGTTTGGGCTTTTTATGAATGAGGATGCGGAAGTTCAAATTCAAACATAGTCTCACATTTCTCGATATACTCTGTTGTGAATACTACTCTTTCATCAAAGAGAAAAGTTGGACAATTCGTATCTTTTATATCAAGAATCCAAAACCATATCTTTTAATGTAGCAAACTCTTCGTAAATAGAATCATCTGAAACGAATGGTAAAATTTTTGAAAAAGAAGAATTTGTTTCTTTTGCTTTTGAATTGTTTTGATAATATCGCAAACTACCAGGGAATAGTTCCAATGTATATATGGAATATGAATCAACAAATTGTGTATTTGCTAGATTTTGAAAAAATGACAATGCGTCTTGATTTCGTAATTGTGGATTTCATTTCCTGCTTTTATGAAAATAACCAAACGCTATAAAGTCTAAATTAAAAACATTGTTAGCTTTTTTTATTTTTTGAAGTTTTCTAAACAGCTCTACTAATGCTGGAAAACTTGTATCTCTTCAAACATTAGATAAAACAAAGTTATCAAAAGATTGTATCCCAAAACTAAATCTGACTCTAGGAAAAAAATCATATTTGGAGCTTAATTTTTCTACAAAGTTTAAGACTTCATCTGCTGGATAAGGATTCATTTCTATACTAAATTCTCAAAGATTTTCTGTATCAAAGTATTTTATGATGGTATCTGTAATTTTTTCAATATTTTTTAGTCCAAGAGTTTGGGGTGTTCATCAACCAAAATAAATGGATTTGATTTCTTTATCTGTAAGTATTTGGGAATAATGTTTGATTTCTGAGATTAAGGATTGTGTATAATTTTCTATTTCATTATGAAAAACTCCCGATTTCATCTGATCAGATGGACAGACTTGAAAACTACAATAAGGACATTTAGTTTTACAGAATGGAATATGAATATACAAAGATAGCAAAACAAAGTGTTAAATAAAAAAAATTAGTTATTTTGAGTCTAGTTATTTTTGTTTTATTTTCAAAGGAATTGGTTCTAAATTTTGGACAATCTTTAATGTAAGGAACAATCACGACCGTTCCCTACGATTTAAACAGAATTTATCTCTGCTTTTTTTATCCATCTCTTTCTATTATAAATCACTCCAAATCCCATTCCCTGATTTTAAATCACCCCAAACCCCTCTACTATAGGAAATATATTGAAAAATATATACTTATTGGTTATAATTTATAGGGAATATCAAGTGGAATAGAGGATTTAGCCCCTCTAAAGCTTTTAGCTTTTGTCAAAGTCTATCCCTATTCCACTCAATCTATTCAAGAATTTATAATAGGTTAAGCTTCGAGCTTTGATAACCAAGTAGACTATTCTGTAAATAGATTTTGACTTCCCTTTTTACTTTTTACCCACTTCATCATGACACTAAAAGCATCATTTAAATGAGTTAATCCTCAAGACATTAATGTCCTGGGATTGGATGTGGCAAAAGCTAAGATTGATATTTGTTTTCTCAGCTCTAACCATTCCTGATTTTATCAAATTGCTAACAATTCTCAAGCTATTTCTCAATTTTCACAAGAACTCAAAGCTTTAGGGTTGAATGCAACAATTCCCTTCGTTTTAGAATCTACAGGAAGTTTTCATCTCCTATTAGCAACATTACTTAAAAATGATGGTTGGAATGTTAAAGAGATTAATCCTATCATAACCCATCAGTACATCAAACACACCGTAAGAGGAACTAAAACTGATACTACAGACGCTCAATTGCTTGCAAAAATTGGGCTCATTGAAGGGGATAATCTTAAGTCATTTGATAGAGATTTGAATATCATTAAACTAAGAATGCTTATCTCTTTCCTTGCTCATTTAGAAACACTTATTCAACAATCGAAAGCAAGTTTTAATGCACTTGAAAAAGGATTAGCAACTTTAAGGTTATGAGAAAGCCAAGAATTAGAAAAAATGAAAGAAGTAATAAAAGTTTTAGAGCAAAGAGCTAAAGGATTAGAAAGAGAAATACTTGATATCCAGCTTAGTCCAGAAGCACAAGAACAAGTTGACTGCTTGGATTCTATTGTGGGAATTTCTCCTTTTACAGCAAAAGTTGCTTATGCACTTTTTGCTCATAATACTTTTAGTTCTAAAAGAGCGATGTTAGCTTATGTAGGTTTAGATCCTAGACTTAGACAAAGTGGAACCAAAACTTGAGCATTAAGGATGTCTAAAAGAGGTCATCCTTATATGAGAAAAAGATTATTCCAATCTGCATTCTGTTCTTTACAACATTCCTCGTATTTCAAATCAATTTATGATAAACACATCCAAAGATGAAAACATCATTTTATTGCTGTATTAGCTGTAGCTAAGAAAATGGTCTATATTATGCGAGCTTTGCTCAAAAATAATACACAATTTGACCATAACTATTACAAATTGACAAGTTAAGTTTCTTTATTCCTCTTGATATTCCTTATAATAGGACTTTGA
>Ga0255347_1003932_pt1 | contig 18624 bp, 19 predicted proteins | sample wastewater_treat_2_FD_192479 | JGI IMG/M metagenome (GOLD analysis project Ga0255347, IMG submission 192479) | Wastewater microbial communities from Lulu Island WWTP, Vancouver, Canada - plant24 | ecosystem: Engineered > WWTP > Wastewater > Unclassified | place: Canada: Vancouver, British...
TCAACCTTATCAAACAGGACCAAACCCGCAAGTCAGGTGTTAAGGCATCGCGAAAACGCGCCGGCTGGGACGAGAGCTACCTCCATCGTCTACTTGGCCTATGAAAATTTCGTGCGATTGCCCTGGGTCAGCCTCCTATCCGCCCCAGCTGCGCGAAGAGCTTCCGGCAAGATGAGTAGGCCCCAGCGCTCTGTGAGCGGGTGGGGCGGCAGGGGGGGCGAGGATGCTGGCTTCATATCGCTTCGGCGAGCCGCTGCAGATTCATGCGCGCCGGGGCGGCTGAAAAATCGTGAGGGGAAAAGAGCAGGTGAGCCGGTTGGTCGTGCCCACCAGATGGCGGTGGCTGGAGGTGAGCTTTCTAAGCCGTGTCTCGTGGTACGTCACTCGACCTCATAGTACGATGAGAAGATTTCGAGGGTGGACCGGGATTCGGGCAGAACATAGACGATGCCGTACGTCCCGTGAAAAGCCGGGATCACGACGCGGTCGAAGAACTCCGCCGGAACATTGATACAGCCATAGGAAATGCGCTTGTCATGCGGCGTTGGAGAGGCTAAGCGCTGCAGGCGGCGCTCCGTGGGGTTGGAGGTAACCACCCGATGCAGTGAAACGGCAAGATCGTAGTCCACCCAGAGGACATCCTTGCCGCTGAAATTGTAGCCCAGCGAGGCCACGAAGCGGCCGGCCGGGGTGGTACGCTCCTCAGGACGAATCTCGGCGAGCTTTCGGTCACCAATATCGGGTGGAGAGTCATCCCCCCGGGCCAAACCCAGAAGAGCTCGGGTTGCCCCGCGAAGTCGCCCCTCATTATCGAAGACAAAGACCCTGGCATCTACTTTGTCCACAATGACGAACGGCATGCCGTAATTATCGGCAGAATCGATGACCCAGTCGGCTATGCGCCGGGCGTTTCGGGACGTATGCTCGCCCTTGAAGTCCGCCCGCTTCGGCTGAGTCACTACCGGGGGTGGTTTCTCAACAGTCAGGGGGGCTTGTGAGCCATCACGGCCGGGCAAGGAGCGGTTCGGATCGGATAAAAGCGCGGCGTTTCTCGCGCAGGCGGTTAGACTGAAGGCCAACAGGGCCAGACAGAGCCCTTTAGCCATGATGCCAGCAAGCGTGCCTGCCTTTCCCGCTCGCCTTATGCACAGCAATGCCGTAGAAGGCAGCGTCGGATCTTTGGTGGCTCCTTGTGGCATGTGATGGTCCATGCCGGATCGGCATCTTTCTCTCGACCCGCAATGATCCGGCTTCGCCCTGCCTCGTTGTTTGCCAAAGCAACGAGGCAGGGCGTCGGTTCTGGTCTAGTTGCGGTCCTTTTTTGGGGGGGGCGGCGGCGGAGCCGGTTTGGCCGGCTCAGGCGTCTTCGCAGGGGCGGCTACCTGTGCCGGAGCAGGCTCCTCCTTGGCTTGTTTCTGCAGACACGAGCAACCACCCACAGACAATGCAAAGGTGAATGCCAACAATACGAGTCCAAGTCTTTTCATACTACCTCCTCCTTTTGTGTGTTTTGAAATCAACCCACTCTCGACAGTTCCCGACCATCGAGAACGGCCGGGTTTACGATCTCCCCACAGAACAAACGCCTGAGCCTTTGAAAGCGACCTGCTTTTTATGCAGGCATGAATTTTCATTGCCGTCGGTGCAGGCAGCACCTTAAAAGCGGCTTAAACCAAACTCGCAGAGAGCTCCTCCTGTAAGGCATCTAACTGGGTAGTGCCGTTACATGACTTTGTCAAGACCGTTCTTGGGGTAATGGCTCGCTGAGGCATGGCGGTCTTCAATATTTCGCCCCATCAGTTGGGCTCACCGGAAGATGGTGTTGCCTTTCTCGTCACCAGCAACAGGTTGGCTGTTCCCGGTAAATGATGATAGCCTGCCCCGAAAGTGAGAGGGCGTATGTGCTTCGTCTTTTGATAGAGCTCGGCAAGATCCTTTTGATACCGATCACTAAAGGCCTCCAAGGGTTTCTTGTAGGTGCCGAAAGGCCTCAGCTTCCACATCGACGGATCGAGGTACTTTGCAGGGATTCCTGAATCGGTTTGAAGGATATGCGTGCTGTGGTCAAGAATGAACTGTCTTATCGAGTCGAAATCCGAATCGAACATGTGATAGGAGGAAGCTTTCTCGAAGGTGACAAGCGGGCTGAAACCCTCCAGAAAAGCTACGAACTTGTCCTTCGGGTCAAAGGAACCCCGAGCCAAGTTGAAACAAAAATAGTAAAGAGTCTGGGTTTGTTCCTGGCCCTCGCGCTGAAAAACGATCCGCACTCCGGGAATACTCCCTTTGTCGGAGGTAACCAGCCCGAGGGCGGGCATCTCCTCGATGCTCTCGTTCGGATTCATGAACCAGTGCTGCACCTCAAGCACCCGGATCTTCTCCCGCGCCATGAACAGCAGGAGGAGCGGGAGGACGCCCCGCATGCCCTTCCCCTGGAGGGCGGTTTCCAGGTTTCTGGTGATGAAGTAGTCCAGATCGAGCAAATCCTTATTGGCGTGCTGGAGCCCGATAAAAAAGGCCTCCAGGTCCGGTGTCGTCATCGCCGGGAAATCGGGGATTCGGCCGACACGCTCCAGAGAAATCATGACGTAGGTCTCGGCGTTGGGAAAAAGATTGTACAGGTTGGCAAAATCCGCCCCGCTGAAGGGATAGAAGACCGTGTCGCGGGTCGCTGCAACGCTGCTGAGCTCCCGAGCGGCCCATTGCCTCATCGGCTTAAGCTGCCTTGCCTCGAGGCTTTTCCAGCTCGCGTTGAAGGATTTGGCATACTTCCTCCAGGCCGGGCTGCTTTCCAGGGACGCAAGGGAGCCTTTCGGGTTGCTGATGCCGGCAATGAAGAGGGCGTAATCCTGGTATGGATGGGTCGGCCGGTCGGCCGGTTCTTCCTGCGAAACGTCGCTCGATAAGGTTCCGCGCGCCCCTTCCATGGCATCGCTCGAAGATGCAAAAAGGCTGAGGACGAAGAGCAGAAAAATCACCAAACTGAATATTTCTTTGAGATCATAAAGCCGTGTCTTCAAGGGGTTCCTCACTCCATGAAAAGTTGGGTGCGTCAGGTTCTGATAGTTAGCGACTGTATAGCTGCCGAGCGTCATGATAATTCCTCCCTTGCCGGAGACGCAAAAGAATAAACGCATCGGCTGCCATCGCCCGCTCAAGCCACCGCCCCTGGGGAGCCTGGAGCCCTTCCCTGGAGGAGAACCCGAGCAGCCCCGCGAGGTGGTCCACATTTTTCCGATTGTATGGAGCCATCGTACAGAAGGAGGTCAATGATCAATCAGAAAAAGCCGGTAAGCCTGTTTTCCACCACCATTCTGGTCATTGCCAACATGATCGGGACGGGCGTTTTTACCACTCTGGGATTTCAGCTGGCCAGCGTTCATTCACCATTTTCCGCAATCATGCTGTGGGTGGTGGGAGGAATTGTCAGCTTTTGCGGAGCGCTTGCCTATGGTGAACTGGGCGCGATGATGCCTCGATCCGGGGGCGAGTACGCCTATCTCACCGAGATCTACCATCCGGCAATCGGATTTCTCACCGGTTCGGTGTCCATCGTAGTCGGCTTCGGTGCTCCCATCGCGCTCGCGGCTATGGCTCTGGGGCGGTATGCAGGGGGGGCTTTTCCCGGAGTCGACGAAACGGCCGTCGCAGTGGCCGCAATCGTGGCCCTCACCCTGGTGCACCTCGTGGATGTGCGTTTCGGCTGTCACTTCCAGAATGTCTTCACGGTCGGCAAGATTCTCCTGATCGCGGCTTTTGTCGTGGCCGGCTTTGCCATGCCACACCCACAAAAAATCGGACTACCGGAATCGCTCGACGAGTTAGAGGCCGTTTTCAATCCCGCTTTTGCCGTCGGGCTGGTTTACGTCTCGTTCGCCTACTCAGGCTGGAACGCCTCGGCCTATATCGCCGAGGAAATCCCGAGACCTGAGCGCAATCTTTCCATCTCACTCTTCCTGGGGACCCTCTTTGTTGCACTCTGCTACATTCTGCTCAACCTTGTCTTCCTGCTGACCGTTCCCGCAGGTGAGCTTAGCGGAAAGGTCGAAATTGGTTACTTATCGGCGAAGGCAATTTTCGGGGAAGGCGGAGTCCGGCTTATGACCATGCTGATCTGCCTGGCTCTGATCTCGACCCTCAGCTCCATGATCATGGTGGGCCCGAGGGTGGCCGGCGCCATGGGCGAAGATATCAAGGCTCTGGGATTTCTGGCCGTGAGGAGCAAAAGAGGCGTCCCGGTCCGGGCTGTCCTCATTCAGTCTTCGGTTGCGATTCTCTTTGCCCTGGCTTCGGCTTTCAACTTCGTTCTGACCTACGTCGGTTTCACTCTGACCCTGTTTACCTGTATGGCCGTTCTGGGCGTGTTTGTGCTTCGTTTCAGGGAGCCGCACCGCCAAAGACCCTTCAAAACCTGGGGATACCCCGTGGTTCCCGCGCTCTATCTGGCGGTCAATGGCTGGATGCTTTGCTACCTTGTGATCCAGAGGCCTCTACCTTCCGCCTTTTGCCTTATGACAGTCGCCTCTTTACTGGTTCTCTACAAATGGCTCATGAACCGGCAAAGCCCAACTGCCTGGCGCCGGGAGGAGAAACGCTGAGATCGGACCGAAACCAGCGGCCAGGCTGGGCGATGAGTCTTATTGGCAGGCATCCCGAAATCAGGCTGGCGATTGCCCCCAGGCACCTCCTCCAGACCCTTGCTCCAGCTGTTCGAAGAGCTCCCAGAAAGTGGGAAATGACTTGGCGACGGCTTCGGCGCCGTCGATGGCCACGCCCTCGAGGCAAAGTCCCATCAAGGCAAAGGCCATGGCGATGCGGTGATCGTTGTAGACCTCGATGGCACCCTCGGGCGGGCGTGCTGCTCCGCCTTCGATCACGAGGCCGTCCGGCTGCTCGGTGACGGGCACGGCAAACCGGCCCAGTTCGGTGGCGAGAGCATGGAGCCGGTCCGATTCCTTGACCCGCAGATGGGCCACGTTGCGAATCCGGCTGCGCCCCCGGGCGAAGGCGGCCAGGACGGCAACGGTGGGGACCATATCCGGCATGGCATTCATATCCAGGTCTACGGGCCGCAACCGGTCGGGTCCGCGCACCGTGACCCCCTCTTCGCCCCAGCAGATGCCGCATCCCATCTCTTCGAGCACTTCCAGCAGCCGGAGGTCCCCCTGCCGACTCTCTGGCGACAGGGGGGAGGTGGTGATGTCGCCGCCGGTCAGGGCCGCCGCCGCCCAAAAGTAGGAAGCGGACGAGCAGTCGCCTTCCACGGTGCAGGACGCTGCCAGGTACGGTTGAGGGGCAGGGATGGCGATCTGATTGCCGGCCGGTCGGGTAAACTGAATACCTGCCTGCGCCATCATCTCGATGGTCAGCGTGACGTACGGCAGAGACGCAACCTGCTCCGGCCAGCTGATGCGAACTTCCCCCTTGGCGCACGGTGAGGCAATGAGCAGAGAAGAGAGGAATTGACTGCTCTGGCGGGCGTCAACCAGGACGTCCCCACCGTTCAGCCCCCGGCTCACAATCTCGATGGGCGGATAGCCGGGCTCCTTCAGGCAGCGGCAGGCCGCTCCCAGCGCCGCCAGGGCGTCGAGCACGGGCCCCACCGGCCGCTGGCGAAGGCGCGGGGAACCGTCGAAAATGAACCGCCCTTGGCCGGCTGCCGCCAGCGACAGCAGGAGGCGCATACTGGTCCCGCTGTTGCCGAGGAAGAGGGGGCCGTCGGGCTGCGTCCAGCGCCGGGCCGGTGGTCTTACCAGGAGTGCCGTTTCGCCCCAGGCGATGGTGGTCCCCAACCGGCGCAGCGCCTCGGCGGTCAGGAGCGTGTCCTCAGCTGCCAGGGCATTGGTAATGATGCTTTCGCCCTGAGCCAGGGACGCTATCAGGAGAGCCCGATGGGTGATCGATTTGGAACCCGGCAAACGGATTGCGGCTTTGACTCTATGCCCCTTTGGAAGTCGCTTGATGCTCTTTTTCATCAGCAAGAATCCCCAGCAATGCAGTTCTCATGATCGGCAGGACCACCTCGGGTCGGATCAGCTCACCAAACCACCACCCCAGTTGGGCAACCCCCTGGTGCAGCAGCATTTCCACACCGGAAACGGTGGTGCAGCCAGCGGCCCTGGCCTTGCGCAAGAAAGGCGTCCACAAGGGTCGGTAAACGGTGTCCATGGCCACGGTTCCGGGCTGGAAGAGGGAATCGGGAATGAGGGTGAACTCCGTATCTTCCAGAAGCCCGACCGAGGTGCACTGGACCAGAATCTGGAAGGTTGTGCCCCCATCCTGCTTCCCAAGCTCGGATAGCGGAAAGAATTCACCGTTGAGGGCCTGCGCCAGGGCTTCACCCCTGGCTGTACCCCGGTTCGTGACGCTCACGACCGCACCCTTCCGCTTCAACCCATAGCCCACCGCCCGGGCGACTCCGCCGGCGCCGATGAGCAGAACCCGGCACTCTTTGAGCGGGTGAGGGGTGAGGGGTGAGGGGTGAGGCGTGAGGCGTGAGGGGGGCCTCTCAGGCTGCTCCAGGACCTGCTGGAGCGTCGCGAGGGCGCCGAGCCAGTCGGTATTGCACCCTTCCCAGTGGGAGTCGCGGAGGCGCAGGGTGTTGACGGCCCCCATCGCGCGGGCGGGCTCATCGGTCAGTGTAGCCAGCCGGAAAGCTGCCTCCTTGTGGGGGATGGTGACACTCAACCCCTTAATGCCGACTCGCGCCAGGAGCGGCAGATCTTCCGCCAGGTCATCCACCTGCAAAGCCAGGTACAGTGCCGGGATGCCCAGTGCCTCGAACACCGCATTCATCATGGGCGGACTCAAACTATGGGCCACCGGGTTCCCGATCACGGCATAGAGGTCTTTCTGAACCGGTCGAATCATGCCTCACCCCTCACCCTTCAACTCCTTCAACACCCGCCGCATCGCACCGGCGGTCCACTGTCCCGGCGCCGCGGGGGCCAGGTCGGGGAGCTGCACGTAGGTCCAGGGACTGCCCAGCAGCAAACCGATGAGACGGCTCCAGCGGCCCAGCGGTCCCATGCAGAAGGCGATCACCGCAACTCCCAGGTGGTCGCGTCCGAACGGAATGAGCTCGAGCACTCGGAGGTTGTCTTCAGGTGCTTGCGCGGTGGTCACGATCTTGATGGCGTCGGGCTGACCGGCAGCCATTGCTTCGGCAAGCCGCACGAGGGTCCTGCGGTCCGGAGTGGCCGAGAAGTCGTGATGGGAAAGGAGCAGGCGGGCCGGTTGGGCTCGAAATTCCGGCACCGTCGACTGATCGACCCATGCTTCGAGGTCCACCCAGTCCGCCCCGGCCGCAATCGCCTGGTGGAGAAGTTTCAGACGGTGGCTTTCAGGGTCCTGGAAAGCCCCGCCTTCCCGGATTGGCCGGTTGGTCACCACCACCGGATGGCGGGAACTGGCGGTGAGGTTGCGCAGCGCCTCGTGGGTTGCCGCCAGGGAATGACGTTGGAGGAACAGGTCCAGTCGCCATTCGAGCAGGTCCACTTCCGGATGGTGCAGCAGGGTTGGCAGCGAAGCGCCCGAAAAGTCAGTCAAACAGCCGCAGAGAGCCGCTGGCGGAATCATGATGGGGTCATGCCCTCGCTTCCTGGGACAGGCGCGGCAGTTGGGCGGCCAGGGAGCGCGCCTGTTCCTTGTCGAGCCGCACCGGCCGTCGTGGGTCCTGCCTGGGATAGGAGCCCAGGATTTTCAGAAAAGTGGTCTGCTGCCTGAAGCGTTCCAGGGCTTTGCCGATGGCCTCATCTTCGAGGTGGCCTTCGAGGTCCGCATAGAAGAGATACTGCCAGGGGAAGAGGCGGTTCGGCCGCGATTCGATCCGGGTCAGGTTCACCTGATAGCGGGCAAACGCCTCGAGGGCGGCATGCAGCGCTCCCGGCTGATCGGGAACGGCGAACAGAAGGGAGGTCTTGTCATTGCCGGTGGGCGAATTCAACTGGTTCCCCAACACAAAGAAGCGGGTGATATTCTCGGGATGATCTTCGATGCGTTCGGCCAGGGTCTGCAGACCATACTGGACCGCCGCGTACAGGTTGCAGATGGCCGCGCCCACCGCGTCCTTCTTGGCGAGCTGAGCGGCCTGGGCGGTGGAAGAACATTCGAAAGATTCCACTTGGCGGAGGTTCTCCAGAATCCAGCGGCGGCATTGTTCGAGGGCCTGGGGATGCCCGTAAAGGCGTTTCAGGTCCTCGATCCCGCCGGAATTGGCACACAGATAATGCGCGATTTCCAGATAAGACTCGTGAATGACTTTGACGTCGCGTTCATAGAGCAGATCTAGGGTGTGGCCGACGCCGCCCTGGAGCGAGTTTTCCAACGGCACCACGGCGACGTGAACCTTGCCCTTGAGCAGATTGTCGAACGCATCCTCGAGCGACGGGGACGGCAGGTAGCGAGCGGAATGGCCGTAGAGGGAAAGGGCGGCAAGGTGCGAGTTGGTCCATGCCGGACCGAGATAGGCCACTTGAAAATCGTATTGAAGGCGTCTCGAAGCAGAAAAGATTTCCCGGTAGACGGCCCGCAGCGATGATTCCGGGATTGGCCCCTCGCTGGCAGCCGCAAGCCGCTCCAGGATCGCCTCTTCGCGGCCGGGATCAAACAGCAGGAGACCCTGCTCCGCTTTGATGCGCCCGACCCGGCACGCCAGTTCCATGCGCTGATTGAGAAGCTTCAGAAGCTCCTTATCCGTCTTATCGATAGCCGCTCGTAGCACTTCCAGTCGATCTTCCTCGCTCATCACTGCTCCACGATGGTTTCTGTGACTTTCATGCCAAAATGCCGCCCCGGTTTGCCCACCTGGACCAGGACCCGATCCCCTGCCTGGAGGTCGACCACTGACCGGGCTTCGCCATCAGGCCCGGTCAAGCGAATGGTCTCCGCATTCTGGAGAAAGAGCGATCCTTTGCTCCCCTCACAGCTGGCTTCAATCAGAAGCAGAGGGCGCCGTTCAATCTTGGAGCGGCCGACCGTTGCGTCGTGGGTTGCCCCGTTGGCATTCACGATGAGTATTGGGTCGCCTGCCTGGAGCTCACTCAAGTACCGCGTCCGGCCGCCGGGAACCACGACGTAAGCGTGCACCGGCCCCGCATTCACCCGGAACGGCCGGGGCGCCACGTACGGATTGGAGAGGACCTCGCCCTGAACCAGAAAGAGAAAGCCGCTCGTGTTGCCCACCAGCATTCCCTCTCCCGCCGTCATGAGGGTGCAGGTGTCGAGGCAGACGCGATCGCCCATGCCGGCCGCCCGGATGGTCTCGATGGTGGCCACCTGCAGGGACTGGTTCTTGCGGACCCCCTTGACATGTCCGAGAAGCTCCTTCAGTTCGGCGGGATTACGGGCGGCTATCACTACCCCGGCCACTCCCGTCTCGAGAATGCCGAAGGCGAGGTCGATCTCCTCGCATGAGGCGACCGGTACCAGCAGGCGCCCGCCGCGGGCGACCAGGTTCTCCAGGGGAATGACCGGCCATGAACGGTGAGGGCCGGAGTTGGCTCCAACCGGCTCGGCGGCTGCCAGCACCACCGGCCCTTGCGTCAGCCGCTGGGCGATCCTGGCCTCGTCTTCGGGCGCGGCCAGAGTCTCGAAGGCCACATCGGTGCCGGGCTTGAGGTCGCCATCCGGGCTGACGGTGGTGATGCGCCCGAGCGCTTTCACCCGCTGCTGCCAGCCAACCGGCACGATGAGCGCATCGGCCCCGCCTTCGAGGGCTGTGGTCACCAGCTCTTTGGACCATTCTTCCAGACGAACCCACGCTTCCTTCACCCTGTTTCTCTCCGCGATAGTATTCCATGCCCAAAAAACAAAAGCCGCAGGCTGGGACCCGCGGCTTTCAGGAATGGCTCTGTGTGATGACTCAGAGGCAGGTCGGCAGCGTCTTCTCCCCGACACCGGCGTAAAAATAATAGCAAAAGTAACCCTTGCTGATCATGAATCCGATCCTTCCCTCTGATGCTCGATCAAACCCGTGACTATTTGTAGATTCTGGCCCCCTGGTCTGTCAACAAATTTATTGTGGTTCGGCCGAAATCCACTGGGAAGAGATTGTTCAGCCACGGCCTGTAATTCCCATGGACGTTCGTGCTCCTTCACGGTAAAGTGAGAGTATCTTACATTCTTCCCCGTGAAGGCTGGTTTTGGTTCGCCTCCTGTTCCCTGTACCTGGCGAAGTCTTTTTGCTTTTTGGGTGAAAATTTGGTTGATTTTGACCGAAGAATGGTTTTTTAAGAGGGCCGAAGCAGTGTTCTAGGATCAGGGAAGGCAGGCCATGGAAGAGAGAGTTTTGCGCCTGATGCGCAAAGGGGCCATTACTTGCGGTGAGGAAACCAGCACCAGGGAAGTGGCGCAGATCATGATGGTGAATGCGACGCACTACTGTGTCGTGATCAACCGGCAACGCGAGGTGGTGGGGATCATTTCCTCCCGCAGCATCCTCAAGGCGTTTGGGAGTGATCTCGATCGCACTCGGGCGGGCGACATTCTTGTCCCCTACACCTTCACCATCACCCCCAGCACAGCGCTCAAAGAAGCCATTCAGCTCATGGACCGGCGAAAGATCGAGCACCTGATCGTGGTTTCGGATCGTCCCGGGAGCAAGGCCATCCTGGGGCTGCTCCATGTGGAAGACATTGTGGACCGAATGGCCGAGGGCTAGAAGGGGCGGAAAGCACAATGAGAGTCTACGACCTCATGGATCGCGATGTGGTGTTTTGCTTTCCTGATGACAGCGTTGCCGATGTCGTCCGGATGATGAAAGCAAATCAGTTTCGCCCGGTGGTGGTGGTGCACGAGTCGGGCGAAGTCTGGGGCCTGGTCTCGAGGCTGGCGGTGATCCGCTTTTATGGGCAGGACCTGAGCCGCATTCGGGCCGAGGATGTCATGCGCCCCTACCGGATTGAAATCGATCCGCAATGGCCCATCGAAACGGCCATCGAACTCATGAAAAAGACCCGCCACGAACACCTCATCATCGTTGACCCGCACGCCGGGCCTCGGCGGCCGATCGGGATCCTGAGCAGCTTCAATATCGTGCAGTATATGTCAGGGATTGAAACCGGTCATTTCGAACAGCTCCTCAAGATGCCCTCCGAATGGTCGACGGCCGATCCTGAATAGCATCTTTCAGATGGCCTGATTCCAGCCAGAAATCACCAAGGCCCATCTCGATTTCCTGAAACGGCTCGGCGCGCACCCTGTCGTTTTCGGCAAAGGCACACAGGAGCAGCCATTTCCCTCAGATATCCAGAACCACCAAGGCTTCCCAGCCGCGGGCGGTATGTTCCACCTTGAAGCGGTGAAGCGTGACGGCCTTGAGATCCACAATCAGGTCATGTTTTGCGGGATTGAGCGGCTCACCGCAGAGCTCAGCCGTCAACCGGAGAGTGTCCTCCTGGTCAAAGCTTGGAGATGTGGCGAGTTGCCGGCTGCGGGTTGCGGGTTCCCCCCGGCCCCTTTCAGAGCCCGGAGGGGGTTGCAGGGGATCCGAGCTGCTGATCTGGATCCTGCCCACGCGCAGCAGCAGCTGTTCGGCGTCCTTGTAGAAGATGAGCTCCTGCAGCAGAGCGAAAAGGAGCATATCGACGGTCTCGGGCCCGGCCTCCATCCTTCGCTGCACGACCGGACTGATGGTTTCAAGGTCCGTTACCATGACGTTAACGGTCGCATCGGCGGCGGCAGCGAACAGCGCCTCGAGGGACTCCCCCCAAGCCTCGAACGCCACATCGGCCGTGGCGATATCATCACGATACCGGTATCCCACCATCAGCCTTCCTCCCTCACCTTTCACGCCTCACGCCTCGATCCTGACGCTTCACGCCTTACCCTTTCACCACTCCCATGGGCACCAGGCGCACCACCCGTTTGCTGATGCCGGCCTGTTCCGTGGCCGCCACCACGTCATCGATGTTCTTGTAGGCGGGCCCCGCTTCCTCGGCGAGACCGGCAAAGGAGGCCGTGCGCACGTAAATGCCTCGACCTTCCATATCCTGTTGCAGCTTCTTGCCGTGAAAGCGCTTCTTGGCCTGAGTGCGGCTCATGGTCCGCCCGCTCCCGTGAGCGGTACTGTTAAAGGTCTGAGCTCCCCCTGTCACCCCGGCCAGCAGGTAGGAACCCGTCTCCATGCTGCCGCCGAGGATCACCGGCTGGCCGGTGGCCCGGTAAATGTCCGGCAAGTCCGGGTGCCCGGGTCCGAGCGCTCTGGTGGCGCCTTTGCGGTGCACCAGCACCTGCTGCTCGCTGCCGCCAACCAGGTGCCTTTCCAGGCGGGCGGTGTTGTGAGCGATATCATACACTTGGTGTAAGCCGAGGTCGGCCGGGTCCTTGTGAAAGACGTCGGAAAAGACTTCCCGGATGCGGTGGAGAATCACCTGACGATTGGCGAAGGACATGTTGATGGCGCACTTCATGGCCGCGAAGTAGTCCCGGCCTTCGGGCGAGCTGAACGGCGCGCACGCCAGTTCGCGGTCCGGGGTCCGGAGGCCGTATTTCTTTTCCATCACCTTGAGAAAGAGCTGGAGGTAATCGGTTGCCACCTGATGGCCGAAGCCCCGGCTGCCGCAATGGAACATCACCGCCACCTGGTTGGGCAGGGTGAAGCCGAAAGCCCTGGCCAGGTCGGCGTCGAGCACATTCTCCGGTTTGGCCACCTGGATCTCCAGGTAGTGGTTGCCCGAACCGAGTGTTCCGATCTGTTTGAAGCCTCGTTCCACCGCCTTGCTGCTGACCTTCGTGGCGTCGGCCCCGGCGATGCAACCCCGGTCCTCGGTCAGCTCGAGATCCTCTTCCCAGCCGTGACCGTTCTTCACGGCCCAGCGCGCTCCCGCTTCCACCGCGTGGCGGAATTCACTCTGGGAGAGCTTGATGAAACCGGTGCTGCCCACCCCGGCGGGAACCCGGGCAAACAGCCGGTCGATGAGAGTACGCAGATGAGGCTTCACTTCGTCATGGGTCAGGCCGGTCCGCACCAGCCGCATCCCGCAGTTGATGTCAAAGCCGATCCCTCCCGGCGAAATGACCCCGGTCTTGGCATCCATGGCCGCAACCCCGCCGATGGGGAAGCCGTAGCCCCAATGGCCGTCGGGCATACAAAAGGCATACTCGACGATCCCCGGCAGGGTGGCTACATTGGTCACCTGTTCGACGACTCCCGCATCCATGTCTTCCAGGAGCTTCTGGGTGGCGTAAATGCGCGCCGGCACCCGCATCCCCACCTTGTAGCCCGGCGGCAGCTCCCAGATGGTATCCGATATTTTCTTGAAATCCTTGACGGTTGCCATGGTCATCTCCCTTCCGCTAGGGAGGCTTGACACTCCCCCTGAGCGGGTCTACGGTCGTGTTGAGCGAGAAATTGCAGCCGCTACGCCACCATTATATCCTTTCTGGAGCACGGGCTTCCACCCCGTGACGATCATGGCCATCTACCGCTCCGATTTCTCGTCAGTCTTTGACCATTTCCAATTTATCCGGCTGATTCGGCACCAGGCACAGAAATCTAAAGTCCTCATCTCCATCGTTCCGGTACCAGTGAGGCACTCCCGCAGGGATGAAGACGGCATCGCACTTCTTGACTCGGTGCACCTGGCCGCCGATTCCCACTTCCGCATGCCCGCCCAGGACATACTGCTCGTGTTCAACGGTATTGGTGTGGTTTGGGATGCCACCCCCAGGCTCAATGGTGAAGCATCTCATGGCGAAGTTGGGGGCGCTGTCGGGACTGATCAGAACCTGGATAAAGGTCCCTTTGCCGGCTTCGACCGTCTTCTTGGGAATGCTCGCTGATGCTACAAGAACCGCTTCTTCCACTTTCTTCATGGCTTTATCCTTCTGGCGTGCGTTGCTCCGTCAACCCCTGAGAGCTGTCCCGTCCCGTGACACCTTCAGCGGGTTTGAGGAGATAGGCTGTGAAGCAAAATATCTCATGAGATGGAGCAATCGGCCCGCGAGTCTGGAGCATTCAGGCCTGCCCTTCGATATATAGAACATATGAGCCTTTCTCGAAAAGTTCAGAGTTGCGAGTTGTCCGTTAGGCTCCATCCTTTTCATGGTCTCAGGGTGTCCCGAAGGGACATGAATTACTCCTGCAAAAGTCCCTCAGGGCCTCATTCCGGCAGGGTTTTTGAGCCGGAATCCAGGCTTTAAGGTTCCTGCCCCCGGTTAGATGCATGCCGGGGTGACGGAATTTGAGACTTTTACAGGAGGCTGATATGGAAAGAATTTTGGAGATTGAAATATTGGAAAAACGCGGGTGAGTAGCGCACCTGTCCTGTTGAATTGCGGCAGCACAAGTGGGTCGTGGGTAAAGCAGTTGAGCGGCTGTCCGTTTTCTCGACGCAACGGTGGTGATTTTGGTTGAGGTAAAGAGCAGGAAGCTCTAGAACAAATCGCTGCAAATCATCGCAACTTTGATGCAGGTTCGCGGATCAGTAGCAAGAAGAACCCATTGTTCCGCAATTCTTCAGGAGCCGGCGTTCGTTTCGTATCGTCGAGCTCTAACGGAGCTGCCAGCATGCAAGTCACCACTACGGCCAATATTAGTTCGAGGCAAATACCTGCGGGGGTTTGGGTACTCGGTTTCGTGAGCATGCTGATGGACATCTCGTCGGAAATGATCCATAGCCTGCTGCCGCTGTTCATGATCACAACCCTGGGAGTCGGCGCCTTTGCGGTGGGCTTGATCGAGGGGCTCGCCGAGTCCACCGCGCTGATCCTCAAGGTGTTCTCGGGGACGTTGAGCGACTACCTTGGCAAGCGCAAGGGCTTGGCCCTGGCGGGATACGGGCTTGGCGCACTGACCAAGCCGTTGTTCGCGATTGCCTCCGGGATCGAGCTGGTGTTCACCGCGCGGATGCTGGATCGGGTCGGCAAAGGGGTGCGCGGTGCCCCGCGCGATGCGCTGGTTGCCGATATCGCCCCGCCGCAGCTACGCGGTGCAGCGTTTGGTCTGCGCCAGTCGCTCGACACCGTGGGGGCGTTTGTTGGCCCGTTGTTGGCGGTCGGCTTGATGCTTTTATGGGCAAACGATTTTCGTGCCGTGTTTTGGGTGGCGGCGATTCCGGGGCTGATGGCGGTCGTACTTCTTGGCCTAGGCCTTCACGAGCCGGGCGGTCATCAGGGCGAGAAGCGCGGCAATCCGATCTGCAGGGAGAACCTGGGTCGTCTTGGCGGCCCTTACTGGTGGGTGGTAGGCGTTGGCGCGGTGTTCACCCTGGCCCGCTTCAGCGAGGCCTTCCTCGTCCTGCGTGCCCAGCAGGGCGGGGTGCCGGTCGCTTTCGTGCCGTTGGTAATGGTGGTGATGAATGTCATCTATTCGTTGTCTGCGTACCCATTCGGCAGGCTCTCCGATCAGGTGAGCCACACAAAACTGTTGGCACTCGGATTGGTCGTTCTGATCGGGGCCGACCTGCTGTTGGCGATAAGCGATCAGTGGGAGGTCATGCTTGCAGGGTTCGGCCTTTGGGGCGTCCACATGGGCATGACCCAGGGGTTGCTCGCGACCATGATCGCGCATACCGCACCCGCGGACTTGCGCGGCACCGCGTATGGCTTCTTCAACCTGGTGAGCGGGCTGGCGATGCTGCTGGCAAGCGCGATGGCGGGACTGCTTTGGGATCGTCTCGGCCCGGCATTCACCTTCTATGCCGGCGCGGTATTCTGTCTGCTCGCCCTTGCCGGTCTTGGTTGGACGGCGTGCCGTGGGGACGGCTGATGCCTATCGCACGATTCTCTCCGATTGGTGTCGGTTCGACGCACCGTTCACTGGGGGTTACGAATGATCCTGGTAGGCGGTGACCGCCTGGGGCTTCCTGACAAACTCGCGAATTCCCATTTCTTTCGCACTTTTTGGGCCGATCGTCCCGCTGAAGCCGGTGTACCATCGGGATTTTGAGGAACTGACGGGGCTCCTGGTTTTCCCCTGAAGGTCCTCATTTCGCCGGTCCCCGTTTGGTGGTACAGTGACGGTTGGAGGAATGGTGCAAGGCAATGCCCAGCGGCGGCGGCATGCCGGCTGGCCAGCCAATCGTTGGTGACCGGGGGAACAATCATGAATAGAAGCGCGCGGGTCGTCCGAACCTGTTGGATCGCATCGCTGGTGGTTGGCTTGCTGTTCGGCAGCGGCTGTATCAAGCCCAGGATCACGCTTTTCCCGGGAGATGCGGAACCGCTTGAGGAGTATACCCTGCAGGGCGAAGGCAAGGAGAAAATCCTGATCGTTTCGATCAACGGCTTCATTTCCGACAGTCACCGGGAACTGCCTCTGTATCGCAGGTCGAGCATGGTGCAGGAGATCGTTTCCCACCTGAAAAAGGCGGAAAAAGACCCGGCGGTTAAGGCGGTTCTTCTCAAAATCGATTCCCCCGGCGGTTCGGTCACCGCCAGCGATATGCTCTATCATGAGCTCAGTCGCTACAAGGAACGCAGCGGGGTGAAGCTTCTGGCGGTCATGATGGGCACGGCGGCTTCGGGTGGGTATTACGTGGCCCTCCCCGCCGACTATCTTGTTGCCCATCCCACGACGGTTACCGGTTCCATCGGGGTGATCTTCCTGCGGCCCAATGTGGCGGGGCTGATGGAGAAAGTCGGGTTGTCGGTCTCGGTCAACAAATCCGGGCGAAACAAGGATATCGGCTCTCCCTTTCGGCAGGCTACCGAGGAGGAACAGCAGATCATGCAGCACCTCATCGACGATCTGGCCGCTCGGTTCCTGACGCTGGTGACCCGGCACCGAACGCTCAGCGCTGAAGCCAGAGCGGAAATCGCCGCCGCCGGGATCTACACCGCCGATGAAGCCTTGCGCCTGGGACTCATCGACCGGATCGGCTACCTGGATGACGCGCTTCAGCAGGCCATCAAACTGGCCGGGCTGGCGGATAACGCCCGAGTCGTGGTCTACCGTCGCGCCGAGTATCCGGATGACAACCTCTACAATCCCGTCAGCGGCAGGTTGGCAATGCCCGCCATCCATCTGGTGGATCTCGGGCTGGCAGAAGCCATGCCCCCCCTGCGCAGCGGTTTCTATTACCTCTGGCTGCCTGCGTGGTCTGAATGATGAGCGTTGTGAGCTCGCTTTTGCGACCGCTTGACGGCCTTTTCTCCTTCCACTGCCAGGAAGACTACCGCTGAAAGCAGAATCGTGGCGGCAAGCTCGGCGGCGGAGAGTGGTTCGGTCTTGAAAGCGGGGTTCAGAAACGGCACATAAATGGTGGCCAGCTGAAGGGCGAAGGTGAGTACAACGGCCCCGAACAGGGGTTTGTTGGATAGGGCACCCTGACTGAAAAACGACTCCTCCTCGGACCGGATGGCGAGCACTTTTCCCATTTGTTCCAGGGCCGTATTGATGATCATGGAAGCCAGCTGGATGCTGGTTTTGCCCTCGTCCACAAAATCCCACATGGACCGCAGGGCGGCACTCGAGGTCATGCGCAGCGGTGTCGGCGCTGAAGGAGATAGAGTTTGTGGTTTTCCACCGTGAATTCGATATCCAGGGGGCGTTTGGCCCGGGCTTCAAAGACCTCCTTCACCGTCAGGAGCCGCTCATGGATGGCCGGGAAGCGCTCCCGCAGTTCCGGGGTGTGGAGGAGCGGCTTTCTGAGCTTGCCGGAAACGATCTTGTCACACTGGACCTTGGGGGTCCATTCGATGTGAGGCTCGTTTGCCCCGGTGCGCTGATCCCGGGTGAAGAGCACGCCGCTCAGGCAGTTCCGGTCGTCCCGGTTGCCGAAGACCATCTCCTGGATGACCACGGCTGTCCCCATATCGTCGGATACGCCCCCTTCTTCGGGCAGCCGGCGGCGGCGCGCCTCGACAGCGGTGGGAGACATCCAGGAATCCAGCACCGCCTCAATGGCATTGCGCAACTGGGCGGCAAGATCGTGCTCAAAACCGGGGGGGAATTTGGGGTGGAAGGCGTGGCGGAGAAGGTCCTTGAAGGCTTCGATGAGCTCTCTCAGAAGCGGTATGGGGAGCGGAGCGTTCCTTCATCACCGGCGCCGTACCCTTTCAGGATGTCGTAGAAGTTATCATACTGAATGTTTAGGACCTCCTCCCCGTACATCCGGATCGCGGTGAGATAGGTGGTGAGGACGAAGCTTTCATCTTCTCCCCTGGCAATAAGCGAAGCCGCGATCTCGTCGTTGAGTCCCACGTTGAGGATGGTGGAGAGGGCGCCGGGCATGGAAATGGGGGCGCCGCCGCGGACCGCGACGATCAACGATGCCGTGCCGCAGAGCTCTCCCAGGCGGCATCCTTTTCGTGCTTCCAGGGCCCGCAGTTCCTCGGCGATGACTGCCCAATGCTCGTCGGTGAGCCGATCGCCCGCCTGGTGATAGCGTCTCCAAAAGTCGGTGGTCAGAATAAACCCGTCCGGAATGGCAATGGCGTCTTCCATGCCCGGGAAGATCTCCCGCAGGTGCCGGAAATCATCCACCAGTTTCGCGCCCTTGGCGCCGAGTCGCTCGATCTGGGTGGCATCGGCCCGTTCAAAAGCGGTAATCAGACTATCATTTGGCATGGATTCCCTCCTCTTCTCACCGGCGAGCGTGAAGTGCACAAAAAGGGGCGGCGTGAAAGTGCAGCATCGCCCCCTGTATCTTCTTCCCGATAATTCCGCATAGAGTTTTCTGT
>Ga0255347_1003934_pt1 | contig 18621 bp, 12 predicted proteins | sample wastewater_treat_2_FD_192479 | JGI IMG/M metagenome (GOLD analysis project Ga0255347, IMG submission 192479) | Wastewater microbial communities from Lulu Island WWTP, Vancouver, Canada - plant24 | ecosystem: Engineered > WWTP > Wastewater > Unclassified | place: Canada: Vancouver, British...
TGTGAATGTCAAATAATTTTTTACGATTTTTGACAAATAATTTTTTACAGTTACAAACTTCATAAGATGAATAAATTTAAATTATTTATGAATATAACTTGCGATATACCGCCATGTGAATCTGAAGGAGGGCGTAGCCCGACTGAAGATTCACATGGCGGCTGCCGGCTCTAAGTCCATCGTTTTTATATCTTACTTAAAGATTTTTTCTCGATGTTTCATCCTATAGCTGTCATTATCTTGGATATTGATAATCTCACACTTATGTATTAGCCTGTCTAATATTGCAGTCGTAATTGCCGGATCTCCTATTAACTCGCCCCAATCCTCAGGTCCCTTATTTGAAGTAATTATTAAAGAAGTCTGGCCATATAATTTATTAATTAATTGAAAAAACATATTAGCTTCATTTTTTTCCATGGCTATAAACATTAAGTCATCAATTATTACTAAATCACTGTCAATAATTCTTTTTATTTCATTTCTTGATCTTGTTGAAATTTCTTGGGTTTTCAACAAGTGAATCAAATCAGCCATTGTAACAAACCTTACTTTGTATCCATTATTCAATGCTTCTATGCCGAGCCCAACTGCCATATGAGATTTTCCAACGCCTGGAGCCCCCAAAAATATTAGATTAAACCCTCTTTCCAACCAAGATAATTCCTTGAGCTGATTAAATTGTTTTTTGCTTAATGTTACTTGTTCGTCTAAATTAAATTCGTCCAATGTCTTATATTCAGGAAAATATGCTAGTTTCAGTCTTTTTTCATATTTCCTTTTTTCTCTTCCTTGAATTTCTTCTTTTAATATTTCTTCTAAAAACTTTTCGCATGAATAGGAATCTTCTATTGATTTTTCAGTGACTTTACCTAATGCAATTATTGCATGATTCATATTTAATGTTTTTAGCATACTAATCGAATTTTCCATATGCATTTTCACCTCAATTTTCTCTGATGTTTTCATTGATAATTTTTACATAGTCAGATAACTCTCTTACTTTTGGCTTTATTCCTATTTTTAAAGATACACCTTCCGTAAGTCCTGTTAATGGTTCTGCAGCATTTATTTTTCCTACTGTAATCTTAGAATAATGCTTTACCGCATCCTTAAAATCTAAAGCACTGTTTAATCGATTATTTACACAAAACTCCAGAGCCTTTTCAGTTACGGTTTTATCTGCTATTTTCAATATTTCTTCTATCAGCATTAATTGATCCCTCATATATCTGGGCTTGTCTTTATGTATTTCATCTAAAAATATTTTAGCCTTTTGTGCGTCTGCAAACTTTTCCGATAGTGAGTTAATCCAAGTATTGATTTTTTGGCTCTTATCTCTTTTATGATTGTTGTTTTTTATTAGATTCCCTTTTGTTTCAGGGATTTCATGTTTTGCAATTTCTGCTTTTGTTTCTATATCATAAATTAATAACTTGTTGCCGATTATGTTGACACTTACATAAGTATACGGACCTTTGTAAGTACCAATCGGAACGGAATATCTGTTTCCTTTAATTGGAACAGTATTGTCTTTTCTTACTTGATATGTTACACTTAATATACGATTTTCAGAAATTAATTTTTCTGTGACCGGTTGTAAGTATTTTCTCTCATCATTAAATACTTCAGCCGGTATTTTTCTTGTTGTTTGATGTACCTTTCCATTTCCCCTCCTTTTAAGCCACTTAAGACAATCTTCATTCCATCTGTCTATTCCTAAAAATATCCTGTTACTTGCAAAATTATCTTTTACATAATCCACTACTTTTTCAATCCGTCCCTTACTTTCCGGATCAGCTTTCCTGCACATGTAGACTGAAAATTTTCGCTTTTGCAGATACGCTGCGAATTCTTTTGTATATATCAAATCTCCTTTATTTTCACTTACAAGTATCAAATGATCTTGGTCATAAACTGCCTCCATAGTATATCCGCCAAAGAATTCAAATGCATTTTCATGAATTCGTATTATATCTTTTGTGTTAAATGGCCTTGCTTGCCATTCACAATATTTATATCTTGAGTTTGATAAAACAAAGCACATAACATAAATTGCTATTTCTGTTCCCTCTGAATTAAACACCTTCTTTGTTCCAAAATCTATTTGTACCTGTTTGCCCATAGGAGGATCATCTGTCGCTTGATATTGCCTTATTACAGGAACCTTTAATATGTTATATTCCTCCCTTATTTCTCTAACATAACTTCTCAGTGTTGTTTCGTTAAAGTTCACATCTCCTTTTCTTTCTTCTAGCCAATCAAATATTTGTGCTGCTGATATTGAAGGATACTGCTTAATCCAAGAAATTATCTCATCTCTGTAAACATCAGGTTTTTTTCTCCTTTTTTGTTGAGATATTATTTCATTTTCATATTCTTTAGCATCCATACTTGCGTATTTTATTACCGTTGGTCTGCTTATGCCTAACATTTCTGCTATCTTTGTTTTGCTAAACCCTTTTTCTTTTAGCTGTTTAATGTTAATATACATTTCCCATCCTTCTTCAGTTTTCAATGTCCATGTCCTCCTTTGCATAATCTTCAATAATTATACATTGGAGTTATCTATTTTGACAGTAAAACTGTCAAATCTTATTTGTCGTTTTCTGTCAATTCCATTTTATCATCTACATTTATATCAGCTCAATCAAAAATAAAGACTTCTTAGATGTAATAAACCTCATAATATCCGGTACAGGTATACTGTTTGCAGTGCTTTGCATCTTCAATGCAAAAGCAGCCCTCCAAACAATGATAATCATAATAGGAATAGCCTTTACAATATTTGGCTGCATATCCCTATATCAAGCTCTCACTGCAAAAGGAGATAATACATCCGGTGAAGATATAGAAAGCAGCCAATACACAATTGAAGACAACTCATCATCCTGAGACAAAGCATACCGCCATCCCGAGCCGCAGGCTGTCATTCTGAGCCCAGCGAAGAATTTCATCCTTTCACGCAACCCCTATAATCCTATTACCACTCTAACAGCCGATATAGGTACAAGCCTGTAATATTAGTGTAATATTAACCCTTTAAACTTGGGGTATATTATAAATATAAGATGTTGGCACTCATGCTGACACAATAAAGGAATTGTGGACCTAAACTCCACAAAACAAATTCCATAGGAGGAATAAAATGAAAAAAATATTATCACTTGTCTTGGTAATCGCGATGGTATTATCCAGTTTCAGCTTTGCTTTCGCAGCAGAGAAGTTTGAAGACACAGAAGACTTCGGCGATTATGAGGAGGCAATTTATACTTTGGTTGCATTAGGTGTTATCGACGGTTATGATGATGGAACATACAAACCCGAAAGGACTGTAACAAGAGCTGAAATGGCTAAATTGATAGTTGAAATTCTCGGTTATGGAGATTTAGTTTCAGGTTCAGCAAGTGAATTTATTGATACTCAGGGACACTGGGCAGATGCTTGGATATCCTTGGCAGCAGGAAGAGGATTAGTTATTGGTACAGGCGGAGGAAACTTTACTCCTGACAGACAAGTATCTTATGATGAAGCTATTACAATGGTAGTTAGAGCATTAGGTTATACCGATGATGCAAATGAATTTAAAGGTATGACTTGGCCAACAAACTTCAAATCAAAAGCAAATGATTTAAAACTTCTTGATGGAGTTAAATCAGTAACGGTCGGAGCTGACAGAGGCGGAGTAGCACAGTTGTTATTCAATGCTTTAGATGCTGCATTAGTAACAGTTTCAGCTGACGGTGATGTAATGTTTTTGCAGGATACAGTTGACGGTGTTACAGTTAATAGACTTTTATTAACAAAAATAGCAATTGCCTACAATAACTACAATGTTACAGCAGAAGTTTTGGACCCTGATAACAAAAAATATGCCGGAGACATGGTGGACATAGCTCCTTATATGTTCCAAAATTTAAATGTTTATTTAAACGGTGATGATGAAGTTGTTTATGTCAAAGGAACTAATTCATTGGTTATCGAGGGAGTTGTTGATGATATTGACGGACTTGTTGTAGAAGTAAAAGATGCCGATGGAAAAATTCAGAAAGCTGCACTTGAAAATAATGACATTGATGCAGAAACAGTATTTGAAAATGGTGCATTAAAAGAATCAGACATTGAAATTGAAGATCTTTCAGATACTGATACTATCAAAATTGTAGCTGATGATAAGAATGATAATGGAAAGATAGATGCAGGTGAAATTCTTGGATTCGTTACAACAATTAAAACTAATGTCATAAGAGTTGAACAAGAATACATTGATGGCAGGGATAGGTTAGATACATTATTATTACCTGATAAAGTAACTGTAAAAGGAGATGCAAAAGCATTAGCAGAGATAGAAGAAGATGATATAGTTGTAGAATACTTATCAGAAGATAAAACGGTTACAACCTTAGTTGTTACAAGAGACGTGGTTGAAGGTAAAGCAACAAGATTAATAACTGCCGGAGACAAAACGGAAAAAGTTTATATTGAAGGTGTAGAATATGACGTTGCCGGTTTAACAGTCAAAGGTTTCAGCAAAGTTGAACTTGGTGCAGAAGGAGTATTCTTCCTAAATCATGAAGGTGATGTAGCAGACTTTGACGGTTCAGCATCAAGGCCATCACAATATGCAATAGTTCTTGCCGTAGCAAACGGTGATACAGCGGAAGACAGATTTACAGGCGATATATTCATAGATAAATATCCATCCCTTAGACTTGCAAATCAGGATGGTAAAGAAGCAGTTTATGATATTAAAGTAGATATAACAAAGGCAGGTCTTGCTCGAAATTCAGCTGAAGACCAAGACGGAAATAAACTTATAACAGAAATTCTTGCAGTTGACAAAGATGTAGTTGATAAAGATTATTTAATTAAATTCAAATTAAATAAAGATGATAAAATCAGTGAAATCGAAGCAGTTAAAGATTTAAAAGAAGCTGATACTTACAGAGAAATAGATTTGAGTAGTTCTGTAAACAGATTAGCATCGGATACAATAATATTTGATGCAAGCAATGATTATGCTATAGTTGATGATAACAAATTACCAACAAAAGTTGAGGCATACCTTGTAAGAGATTCAAACGGGAATATAGAAGTAATTGTAGTTAAAGATTTAAAATCAACAGCATCATTCGTATATGTAAGATCTGTTGACCCTGCTTACAATAAGGGCAATGAAGTTCAAATAGCTACAATCTTCACTGAAGGAGCTAAGGCTGAAGCTTACACAACTGAAGATGATACATTCAAGAGCTTCAAAGAAGGCGTATATGAAGTAAAATATGACGGAAAAGAAATCAACGAAGCTGTAAGAGTTGAAACATCATACTTCTTAGGAGAAGCTGACGCAGTTAATGCCGATACCGGATTGATAGAAGTTGCAGGTAAATGGTTAGCATTGTCTGAAAATGGCACAGTTATTGAAGTTAAAGAAATATTAGCAGACGGAGAACACAAATTTGACTCTTTAGCCGGCCTTAATGACATAAATAGTGATACTATAGTTGAAGTCTACGAAAATGATGAAGGTGATATAGACTTAATAGTTATCATACCTGTGGGTAAAGACGCACGTGTTTATTGAGTCATAGGTACAAACCTGTAACATTAATGTAATATTAACCCCCCAAACTTGTGGTATATTATTAACGTAGCATGTTGGCACTCATCCTGTGATTATTACAATAACATTACAGTTAAACTCAAAATGTTGACTAAATAATATCACGGTGCTATAATGATAGTCGTTGTGCTGACACAATGAAGGTATTGGGGACCTAAACACCCACAAAAACAAATTTCATAGGAGGAATAGAATGAAAAAAGTATTATCACTTGTCTTGGTAATTGCAATGGTACTATCCAGCTTCAGCTTTGCTTTTGCAGCAAAATTTGAAGATGTAGAAGGCGATTATGAAGAAGCAGTTAATGTTTTATCTGCATTAGGTGTTATTGATGGTTATGAAGATGGAACATACAGACCGGAAAGAATCGTAACAAGAGCGGAAATGGCTAAATTAATAGTTCAAATCCTTGGTTACGGCGATTTGGTGGCAGGCTCAGCAAGCAACTTTGCAGATACTCAGGGACACTGGGCAGATGCATGGATTGCTTTGGCAGCAGGCAGAGGATTAGTTATAGGAACCGGTGACGGAAACTTTACTCCTGACAGACAAGTATCTTATGACGAAGCTATTACAATGATAATCAGAGCATTAGGTTATACAGATAATTCAAACGAATTAAAGAATATGACTTGGCCGACAAACTTCAAAGTTAAAGCTTCTGAATTAAAGCTTCTTGATGGTATTAAATTAGTAGCCGGCGGAGCTGACAGAGGCGGAGTTGCACAATTGTTGTTCAATGCATTGGATGCTGTATTAGTAACAGTAACTGTTGACGGAGATGTAACTAAGTTACAGGATACAATTGATGGCCAAAGAGAAGATAGACTACTTATAACGAGATTGGCAACTCCTGACTATGATTATGAAGTTACAACAGATAAATTAGATCCTGACAACAAAAATTATGCAGGAAACATAGTTGACTTAGCTCCTTATATGTTCCAGAATTTAGATGTTTATTTAAACAATAATGATGAAGTTGTTTATATCAAAGGAACTAATTCATTGGTTATCGAGGGAGTTGTTGATGATATTGACGGACTTGTTGTAGAAGTAGAAGATGCAAACAAGAAAATTCAAAAAGCTACATTAGAAGATGATGATATTGATGCAGATACAGTTTTTGAAAATGGTGCATTAAAAGAATCAGATATTAAAATCGGTGACCTTGAAGATACTGACACCATTACAATCGTAGCTGATGATGATAACAACAACGGTAAAATAGATAAAGGTGAAGTTCTTGGATTTGTAACAACAATTCAAACTAAGGTTATAAGAGTTGAACAAGAATATGTAGCCGGTAAAGATAAGATAGATGGACTTCTATTACCTGATAAAGTAACCGTAAAAGGTGAAGTTGATGCATTGGAAGATATCGAAATAGATGATATAGTTGTTGAATACTTATCGGAAGACGAAGAAGTTACAACATTAGTTGTTACAAGAGAAGTAGTTGAAGGTAAAGCAACAAGGATAACTGATGCCGATACATTCTATATTGACGGAGTGAAATATGAAATCGCTGATATGAGTATCATTGGTGATGGAAATGTTAAACTTGGTGATGAAGGTACATTCTTCTTAAATCAATATGGCGAAGTAGTAGATTTTGACGGCTCGGAATTAGGTCCTAAAGACTATGCTGTAGTTATAGGTTTAGCATCAGGAAATACAGATGATGACAGATTTACCGGAGATTTATCGGTAGACGAATATCCATCACTTAAACTTGCAACTCAAGCAGGCAAAGAAATAGTTTATGATATCGAAGTAGATGTAACTAAGGCAGGTATTGTTGATGAATCTGCAGAAGATGAAGACGGTAAATTCTTAGTTAAAAACGGAACAGGTGACAAACTTGTAGTTGATACAAGTGTTGTAGATGAAGATTATTTAATCAAATACAAATTAAACAAAGATGACAGAATCAGCGAAATCGAAGTTATAAGAGATTTAGAATCAGCTAACACTTACAAAGAAATTGATTTGGATAAAGCGGCAAACACATTGGTATCAGATGCTATAATATTTGATGCAGGCGATGATTACGCTGTAGTTAATGAAAACAAATTACCGACCAAAGTTGACGCATATGTTGTAAGAAACTCAAGCGGAAACATTACAGTATTGGTTGCTAAAGACGGAGAAGTTGATTCGGCAGCAGAAGAAGTATTCGTATATGTAAGATACGTTGATGACGCTTACAATAATGGAGATGAAGTTCAAATAGCTACAATCTTCACTGAAGGAGCTAAGGCTGAAGTTTACACAACTGAAGATGATACATTCAAAAGCTTCAAAGAAGGCGTTTATGCTGTAGAATATGACGGAGAAGAAATCGACTCAGCAACAAGAGTTGCAAAAGCAGACTTCTATGGAGAAGCAGACACAGTTAATGCAAGAGGAAACATGATAGAAGTTGACGGTGAATGGTTATCAATGTCAGAAAACGGTACAGTGATAGAAGTTAAAGAAATAAAAGCTAACGGAGAATACAAATACGATAGTATAGCTGACCTTTACGACATAATTAAAGGCCAAACTTTAATCGAAGTATTCATGAACGAAGATGACGATATCGATTTAATAGTTATCATACCTGATGGCAAAGATAATCGTGAACCTGAAGCTCCGGTTGTTAACAAAGCAGCTTTAAATGCAGCTATTGTAACAGCTAATGCTAAAGTCGAAGCTAATTATACAGTAGCAAGCTGGAACGCTTTAGAAGCAGCTTTAGTAGTTGCAGAAGCAGTAAATGATGACAATTCTGCTACACAAGCTGAAGTTAATGATGCTTATGCAGATTTAGTAGATGCTATTGAAGCTTTAGTATTATTAGCCGGTGAAGATAATGTATTAGAAGCAGAATATGTTGCAACAGCTTTTGGTAACAGAGTACAGTTTGATATGCCTGACGGTCAAACTACTATAACAAGTGCTAAAGTTAACGGAGTTAATCTTAGTACAACTAAATTTTCAGTAAGTAACAATACTCAAGGAAGAGTTATTGTAACAAACAGTGCAGACGTAGTAGAAGTAGTTATAGGCGGACAAACATATTCAGTAGAAGTTCAATAATTAAAAAAGATAACTAATTAGCACCAAATTTTAATTTCATCTCTCCACTTAAGTGGAGTGATGAAATTAATCTCAAAATTTTAAGGAGGATATAATAAATGAGAAACGTAAAAAGAATTATTTGTTTCGCATTAGCATTGACTATGATATTATCAGGTTCAATGGTTTTTGCGGCAACAGGTGACGTTTTTGTTAAAGCTACCAACCAATTCTATGCTTCTTCTGATCAGATAGTTTTGAATGATGATTTAGCATACCCTGTAGTTTTAAATGATGATCAGTATAAATATGAATTAAATGGAAAGTTCTATGAACTTACTGATTTAAACGACGCATTTGCTCAAGATCCAGAAAATTTCTTGACATTGTTGGAAAATAATTATACACCAATTGGACCGGTTGAGCCTGTAACTGAACAATGGGAAATCAAACTGACTCCATTAGAAGAAGAGATTGAAGCAACTAATAATGACAATACAAGTATTAAAATTGAAGTTGTTGATGACTCAGGAAATGTAGTACCTGTAAATAATGTTGTTGTAGAATTACTCTCATCACATGGAAACATTTCACCTGCAAGAGCAACATTGCAAAATGGTGTGGGATATGCTTTATTGACATCCGAGCACTCAGCAACTCCGCTTATTTGTGAAATCACTGCCAAGTTATTTGAAGCAGGTCAGGATGTAAAGGATAAAATAGGCCAAACACAATTCTTCGGATATGTTTACTTTGTTCCGATAGGCGGAGAACTTGATGAAGCTAAAATACCTCCTAGATTGGTTAATGCTGAATCAGGTCAGGCAGACAGAATTACTTTATACTTTAATAAAGAAGTTGATGTAGATGAAATGTGGGACATTATGTCAGATATTGAAATAATACAGTGGTGGTCAAACCCAACTGCAATAAGATTATTACCTGTAGAAGGCAATAATAAAGCTGCTGAATTATTAATAGACATAGAAGACGCATGGGGCACAGATATATTAGAGGATAATACATACACTACAGTAACTTATATTTTAAACACTGTTTTTGGTCCTTTGACAGAATCAAAAAGTTTCATACTTAATGATTCCAGAAAGCCTGAACTTGTTGGAGTAGATTCTGTTGACGGAATGGTTGGATTAAGGCTTGAATTCTCCGAAGCTATATTAGAGGTTGATGATATTATTATCGACGGAGGAATAGTTGATGTAGATGACTGGTATTACAATGACTATGATATAGTTTTGGGTGATGTTAGACATTTTGTTGATGTTGAAATTGATGGTTGGTTAGAAGCAGGATGGCATTCTATTACAATTATTGATGCTGCCGATTTTGCATGGTTATCAGACGAAGCAAATATATCTACAACTCAAACATTAGAATTCTACGTAGAACCTAATGAAGCTAGACCAACTGTTTCTATTACAGTAGAATCTCCTGAACAGTTCAGAATAAAAGCTGTTGACAATATGAAAATTGCTGCTGTAGGTGGATTAGATTACGGAACTGACTGGGCGATTCAATATAATAATGGTACTACTGCAGCTCCAGACTGGGTTCCATTAACAAATGGAGTAGTAACAGAAGTAGTTGAAAATGAAGAATATGTAGTAGAAACTACTAATGACTGGACAGATCATTTTGATACAACAGGAAACAATGTAAATTACTATAACAAAGATTACAGATTATATGTTAATGCAGGCGTATTGATAAACCTTGCTAACGGATTGACAAATAATGTAATGGAATTAACAATGAAATATCTTGGTTCACCTCTAAATACGGAAGATACAACAAGTCCAAGATTAGTTGAGGTTAAACAAGTAGATGATTTTGTATTTAATGTTATAATGGATGAACCTGTTAAGGGAAGAGGTCTTGATCCTGTAGGAGATACTCCATCACAGGAACAAGGAGCAACTATTCCTGAAATAGTAGTTGAATTCATTGGAAAAGATAGTAGCGGAAATGTAGTAACACTTAACGGTGCTGTTTTAGGCTATGGAGATTCAAATGAAGCAGATAAGATTATTTCTGTAACTGCACCAACATCACCTTCAGCACTTCAAGTACTGGTAGATGAACACGGATACTCAGAAGAGTGGATACTGAATGTTAAGAACATAACTGATGATATCGGTAATGCTGCTGAGACAGTAGTTTATCCGTTCACAGTTCCGAAAACACCAGTAGATCCGGAAGAACCTGATAATTACAAATTCTGGATTGAAAGTATAGAATTAAATTATGGAGATGAAATTACGGTAAAATTTACTGATTTTATCAAGTTTACCGGCCAGTTGGAAAGTGCTATTTATGAAGGAAATTATTCAGTAGATAACAAGAAATTGCCAAATGGTTCAAATATCATTGTAGACACTAGTTCATATCAGGAAATATATGGTAAGAAATACTATGATACTATAATCATTCTGTTGGCTGAGGATTTAGATTATGATTATGAGCATACTTTAGAAGTTGCTAAAACACTAAAGTCTCAAGATGGAGATGAATTCCTTGGATTCAGATATGCTTATAATGGAGCAGAAAATGGTGAAAAAGAGCAATATCAAGCCGTTATTAATCCCCATCCTTAGGGGGGATTTTGGTAATCCATAAAAATTAATTGTGAGCAGCAGGTCTACCTGCTGCTTTTTTTTGTGTTCTCCTAACGTAGTGAAGAATCTCATGTTTTTATTGATAACCATAACCATAAATGCTATAATTAACACAAAAAGGAGATAACTCTATGCTTTCAAATTTAAATATTCAATCAAAAACATTGAAAATATTAAGCTTGATTCTTACTCTGACAGGTATTGTATTTATTTTGACATCAAAGCATATAGGAAATATCTCCATACGTTTGGCAATGATTATTCTTTTAATCTTTTGTGTCGTTAATTTTAAAATGACTCATTCATATTTATCTTTGAAAGAAAAAATAAATCATCTTTTTGCTGTATTGGCAGCTTTCATAGGTTTAATCAAACCTGAATCAACCATGCTATTACTAGGAATATTCCTGCTTTATATAACCTTACCCCTTTATATTAAATCAATCAAGAATAAAGATTTCTATGATGTAATAAACATTATAATTTCAGGCACAGGCATATTGTTTGCCGTATTTTGCATCTTTAATTCCAAAGCAGCCCTCCAAACAATAATAATTATATTAGGAATTGCTTTCACAATACTTGGCTGCATATCCCTGTATCAAGCACTTACCGAAAAAAAAGACAACACATCCGATGACTCGGAAGCCAACCTCTTTATAATTGAAGACAACTCATCATCCTAACAACTGACGGTTCCGGGCTACCCCTCACGGGGCGGTTCTCTTTTTTTGCCATATAAAACTCATATTTATATTTTTTCATTTTCCTATATCATATTTCTTAAAACAAGTGAAATGTTATTGATTATAGTAAAATGTTTTTGAATATATTTGTAGAAAATAATTATTATTTGTATAAAACTATATATATTTAATTAAAATTAATAATATTTGTATAAAATATTGACATTTGCATAAAATCATTGTATAATAGTGGTGTGAAGGAGGGGATGTTTTGTTAGAAGTAGAGTTAATACAATTAGTGGAAAAGATTACTTTCGAAAAATGTGAAAAACAGCATATAGAACTTAAGAAAGCTGCCGGGGTACGCCTTCAAAAATTTATGACACGTTATCGAGTTTTTCAAATCAAGTTGGTGGTGGTGTGATTATTTTTGGGATTGATGAAGATGCCGGATATGAAGTAGTTGGGGTATATGATGTTCAAGACCTTCAAAAGAAGGTGATGGAACAATCTATGCAAATGGAACCTGTAGTAAGGCCACTATTTACGGTTGCTCCGGTAGGAGATAAGTTGGTTGTAAGTGCAGAAATATCTGAATGTGACATATATGATAAACCTTGTTTTTATAAAGGGGCAGGAAGATTACGCGGTTCTTATATTCGCGTTGGAGATTCTGACCAACCTATGACTGAATATGAAATATATAGTTATGAAGCATTTAAAAGAAGAATACATGATGAACTTCGTACTGTTGATAGGGCAACAATTAAAAGTTTAAAAAAAGATAATGTAATTGAATATTTAATAAAGTTGCGTAGCCAAAAACAAAATTTAGTAAATCTTGATGATGAACGAATACTTGAAACTCAAGGTATAAGTCAAGACGGACTTCCTACATTAGCGGGGTTAATGCTGTTAGGTGAATATCCACAAGAATTTTTCCCGCAATTAAGTGTGACTGCCATGGTGGTGCAGGGTAAAGAAATAGGTGAACTTTGCGAAGATGGGGAACGATTTATAGATAATAAACGTATTGAAGGAACAATATCGCAAATGCTTGAAGGCACGTTGACTTTTGTTCGTAGAAATATGAAAGTGAAAACTATAGTAACTGAAGATGGAAAACGTGCTGATAAGCCGGAATATCCAATAAAGGCAGTTAGAGAAATAATACTAAATGCACTTATTCATAGAGATTACAGTGTTCATACAAATCATTCGCCAATAAGATTAGTTATGTATGAAAATCGATTGGAGTTAGAAAATCCGGGAGGACTTTATGGCAGAATAACCATAGATGATTTGGGTAAAGTTTCAGCAGATACCAGAAATCCTTATTTAGCAGGAGCTTTGGAAATTATGACAGAAACAGAAAATCGATTTTCAGGTATTCCTACTGTTATAGCAGAACTCAAAAAGGCTGATATGCCTGCCCCTGTATTTATTGATAGGCGAGGTGTATTCAAAGTTATATTCTACAAAAAAGAAGTTCAAGGTGATGATATGGTACGGGACATTATAAATTACTGCATAACACCACGTTCCAGGGAAGAACTCGCAGAAAAATTCGGGTTCGAAGCACCATCCTATTTTATAAAAACATATATTACTCCGTTGATTGAAAATGGTATAATTAAAATGACTTTGCCTGATAAGCCAAAGAGCAAGTTTCAAAAGTACTATTCGGTGCAAGGTGCTTGAAATGTTGAAACTTTCCAAGATATGTAAAAGCCAAAGGGGGGGTCTTTGGCTTTTTTTACTCGGTACAGTGTGGTTATAATATTGCCCTTGCCAACTTCTTTACTAAGTCGTCACCGAATCTGTAGTGCCTTGCTATATAATCCATGGTTTTATCTTCTAATCCCGCAGCAGATTGAACAATGCTTATTGCTTCATCTACACTTAAATTATTTTCTCTGTTAAGAAAATCTTCTATGAAAATCATCGGGTCTACGGTATTCATGAACACACTTCTGTCACAGTGTGCTCTATCCCAAAAGTTTTCGTAACTTCCGAGTCTCATTTCAAAATGAAGATGTGGACCTGTTGAATCGCCGGTGCTGCCTGCATAACCGATTATTTCGCCTGGTTTTACAATCTTTCCCTCCGTAACACTATAACGTGAAAGATGTGCATACAAGGTACCAAATTTGCCGTGGTTTAATGTTACATAATAACCATAGCTGTTGTCGTATCTTGCAGTCATCACTTTTCCTGCAGCTGCAGCTGCATATACGGGAGTATTAAGCTGTGCTTTTAAATCCAATCCGTTGTGCCACCAATAGTATCTGCCGTTAACAGTTATACTTCTGGCTCCGTAGGGGCTGCTTATTGAAATATTGTCTAAGGGCAGGTGTTTTAATCGAATCATTCACCATCACTCTTTATAAAATCAATGAAGTCCCCTGATTTTCCATCGCTAAGATGTTTAAGGTATTTTTCAATTGCTATTTCAAATTGCATTTTTGCATAATCCTCGATTGCATCAAAGGAGGATTGAACGATTTTTTCAATACATTTTTTTGTTATAAACATTTTTAAAGGAGCAGGTATTAAGTCATATAAGGCATCGACAACCCAAGAAAATTTTTCTTTACCTGCTTTTGTACTATCTTTGTATAATTCTTCTGCTTCGGCAATATATTTAATAGAGCTGTCTCTGAGTTTGTCACGAGCTCTAAAATATGCTGATAATGCTCCAAAGATTAAGGTTAAAATCGGAACAGCAATTCTTATAATTGATTCCAACATGTTATCACATCCCTTAGGCATTATATTCATTAAGATTAATATTTGTTCTTAATGAATTGTAATTAAGGCAGTTGTGAAAAATGTGTATAATAATTATTAGTTTTATAAAATTACAAGTAAACTTAATTATTAATTATTCAAAAAAATAGAAAATTAACATTCCAGACTTTTCCATGGAATGTTCAACTAATTAAATAAGATTAAAACCGGTTAAATATATTTAACAATCTCAAAAAAATAGAAGATATGTTCTATATGTTTTCAACTTATCCACAGCTGTGGATTAAATTGTTAACAATTCTTAAATTCGGGGACTTTAAGGGAAATATTTGTCAAGTGTTTTTTTACAAAAATACAAAAATATTTTTTGTTGAAATTTCAATATTAAGCATTATTAGAAATTAAACAATTTATCCACGCCTGTGGACAACTTAATTTATATACCTAAATTATTAACAAGGTATAATTATAAGCAAAGCATAAGTGCTAAATTTATACATTATTCGACAATCATGCAAACGTATTTCTTATATAACTATTAAGTGTTTAAGTATTATGGTACGTTAAGGATGCAGGTAAAAGTAAAAAAAGACGCGAGCTGCGTCTTTTTGATATCTATATTTAAAGTTAGGTTTTACAATTCCGGCTCAATTAAACCGTAATTTCCATCTTTCCTTTTATATACTACGTTTACTTCTTCGGTATCTGCATTAAGGAAAACAAAGAAATTGTGTTTTAATAAATCCATTTGCAGTATTGCTTCCTCTATGTTCATGGGCTTAATTGCAAAGCGCTTGGTTTTTACTACCTTAAATTCTTCCTCTTCTTCGTAGTCTAAGGGCTCGATGTTTTCAAACTTGATTGATTGACTTGAGTGCCTTTTATTCTGTAGTTTCGTTTTATGTTTTCTTATTTGCTGCTCTAAAGATTCAACTGCTTCATCTAATGCATTGTACATGTCGTCCGAATATTCTTCAACACGTACAATTCTTCCATTGAAGGGAATTGTGACCTCTACTTTATGTATTTTCTTTTCAATACTTAAAACAACTTTTGCCTCAATGTCTTGTTGAAAAAATTTATCTAACCTCCTTAGCTTTTTTATTGATGCCTCTCTTAATGCATCGGTAAGTTGCAAATTTTTGCTGTAGATAGATATTTTCATTTAGTCAGCCCCTTTCAAGTATTTATTTATATATATTTAAATTTTACCCATTTATGAGAAAAATAAACAAAATATTTGTCAAAATAAAAAAAAGACATCCGTTGGGGTGTCTAATTATATACTGTCATCCTGAGCGTAAGCGAAGGCTCTTATGAGATTCTTCGGGCAATGCCCTCAGAATGACACTATGGAATTATTTATAGCCATAATACTATTCGGCTTGGTATGCCGGCTGTTTCTTATGCATCATTTTCTTAAAATTAGAAGAGTATTCAAATACGGCAATATACTTATCCACAAAGCTTACAATCCATGCTTCTTTTGATTTCGGAAAACCAAAAGGAAACATATGTCCCTTTATGATATTTTCTTCTTTTTTGTTTAAATCAAAAAATTTAACTGCATTGTCAAAAGCAATTTTTGGATGAATTATTGCATGTTTTATTGAATCTGTTATTATTCTCAAACTAAAACATTTTTTAAACTTATATAGAAAAAAGTCATGGAGCAAGGCCCCTCTTATTGTTGATTCCCAGTCTAAATTTTGTTTATATGCAAATTGATATGAATAAAATGCTACTTTTAATGAATGTTCAAATACACTTTCATCATGGTGCTTAATATATCTCATTTGCTGATATTCTTCATGCTCAATAATTGGAAGTGCTACTTCCATAAACCTATTATCTAAATATAACATCTGTCCGTCCTTTATTAGTAGTTGCGCATTGCATAATACTTTCTCATCTTATAATGAAACTCAAAAAATTGCAATAAAAATTTTTAATAAAACATGCAAAAATTGGATGAAGGTAAGACTAAATATAAAAGCCGATGATTTTTCATCGGCTTGTCTGTATTTATGAGTTTATAAATGTTATTCTCTGTATTGTACCCCTATATATGATGCAGGATTCACCAGAGAGCCGTATTTTCTTACTTCAAAGTGCAGATGAGGTCCTGATGATACTCCTGTAGAGCCTACGGCTGCTATTATTTTGCCTTGGTACACCTTTTCTCCCGCAGATACGTAAATATCGCTGCAGTGTGCATATCTTGTGGTAAAACCGCCTCCATGGTCTATGTCAACCATGTATCCGTAGCTTCCCGACCAGCCTGCAAATAATACTGTTCCTCCGTCAGCAGCCTTTATTGCTGAACCTGCCGCCTTTGCCATATCCTGGCCTCTATGGAAGCCTCCGGCTCTGTTGCCGAATCGCGAAGTTATCATTGAGCCCGGAAGAGGATTTATAAAATATCCTGTTCCTTGTTTCGGCGGCGGATCTTGTGTTCCTGTTGTTACTATTCTAGTTACAGGCTCTGTTATCACTTTTTCCGACAATACTTCTTTTGCTATTTGAATACCGTTTTGCTCAGTAACTATTGCTTCGATTTCCGAAACACCGTACTTACCGGCTTTTGTAACAATTTCTTCATCATTGTACATGTATGAAACTTTTACGTATTCTGTATCATAAGGCATTTTTTCTTCCTGTACAACTTTTCGCTTTACTTGTACATTTATAAAAGGTTTTGGTACAATTAAATTCAATTCGTCTCCTATTTGAATAATATCATCTTCAGATGCCGAGTTTGCTACTAGCAACTCTTCTAATTCCATTTCGAAATATTCGGCTATGGACCAGTATGAATCGCCTTTTTCTACTGTATATTTTTTCTCTTCGTCGGTTCCTTTAATTATGTAATCTACCAGTTTTTCTTTTTCTTGAATTTCTGCATTAGTTGCTTTTACCTGCTTTATTTCTATGTCTTCAACCGTAGTAACTTCCAGCAGTGACTCGCTGTCATAGTCTTTGGAAAAATGATGCTTAACTTCTTCAATTATACTTTTTGCTTCATATTCGGAATTTACAATCCCTATTCTTTCTCCATTAACATTTATTTCGTATGCCATAATGGAATAAATTAAATTTGAATTAATTAAATCGTAAAGCTCATCTTCCGTTGCAATTTCTTTGTCTTTTGCTTTTGAGGGTTTTAAGCTGTATTTACTTTCTATTTTTATTTCATGATGTAATCTATTTTCTAAATCTTTATCTATTTTCTTTAATACTGAATTCAGCAGTTCCGGGTCTCTTACCCGGCACAGCTCATTTTCTCCGGATACTATAGTAAAGCTGTCTGTTGCAAATACATTGTTTTCGTGGGTTTTTAAATAATCTGAAGCGTAGACTACGCTTAATATCATGCTTGTTACGAGTAATAATGCGATTGTTCCTTTGGTTCGTTTGGTAAGTTTGAGGGGTTGTCTATCTTTTTTTTCATCTAATTGCAGGAATATTTTGGAGTTTAAATTTTTATTAAAAATATTAAATGTTAGATCTTTGATTTTCATAAGTTCTACTTCCTAGCTATAATTTTCTACTACTATCACAAGAAAAATAACATTTTTCTTTTATATAAAAAAATGATATAATAAAGTTAATTAAAATGTCTTTAATATATCTTTAAGACATTATATTCTATTACATGTCATTATGTCAATATTTTTAGGAGAAAATGTTTTCACATTATTATAACAAGATTGTTACAATTATATTACAATCTTTATGGCAAATTATGTAGAAAAAGGAGAAATTCATGTATTTTATTTTTCAAGAAATGCAAATAGACCTGGGAGATACCCCTATAGAGAATATTTTTATTAATGACTACATGCCTCAAGCTGACGGAAC
>Ga0255347_1003944_pt1 | contig 18599 bp, 13 predicted proteins | sample wastewater_treat_2_FD_192479 | JGI IMG/M metagenome (GOLD analysis project Ga0255347, IMG submission 192479) | Wastewater microbial communities from Lulu Island WWTP, Vancouver, Canada - plant24 | ecosystem: Engineered > WWTP > Wastewater > Unclassified | place: Canada: Vancouver, British...
CCCTATGCCTAAAATTGAAGAATGAACTACTTCAACTCCTTCTGACACAGCTATAACAGAATTGGCAGCTGCACAATTAAAATCATTATGAAAATGTGCTTCAACTGGTTTTTTTATTTTCTTTTTAATTTCTTTGACGAGATAGGAAACTGCGTGAGGAGAAAGTACCCCCATAGTATCTACAATAGCAAGAGCGTCCATATGCCCTTCTGTTGAGATCTTCTCAATCATTTGTAAAAACCAGTCAAGTTCAGCTCTTGTCATATCTACTGGGAAAAATACAGTATAAAGTCCTAATTCTTTTGCATAACTTGTAGCTTTTATTGAGATGTCTATAGCTTTTTCTAATGACCATCCATATGCTTTTTCTATTATGTGTTTGCTAGATGGGATTTCTATAATTATCCCATCTACCCCACAATCAGCTGCTCTTTTTACGTCATCTGTAACACATCTTGAAAATGCAAAAATTTCGGGACCAAGTTTTCTCTTAACTATCTCTTTTATTGCATCTTCATCATCTTTTGTTACCGCCGGCATTCCTGCTTCTATTCTGTCTATCCCTGTTTCAGCAAGTTTTTCTGCTATCCTGATCTTTTCATCTTTTTTAAAGACCAAACCTGCCTGTTGTTCACCATCTCTAAGTGTCACATCATGAAATTTAATAGTTTTTGGGAATGAAAAATTTTTAGTAACCTCATCATTATAATTCCAAGGACTTACAAACCAATTTTTAGTTTTCCAGGGATTAGACATGTAAAACCTCCAAACATTTTATATATTTAATAATAAAATAAACCCGTAAAGAAATTTTCATGTATATTAATATTAACAAAAATATATTAAAAAGTGTGGAACACAGTATTACTGGTTTTACCAGTTATATATTAACATATTAAAATATTTTTAGTCAATAAAATTTTAAAATAATATTTTTAAAAGGAGATCGAGAAAAGGAGAAAAATAACTAGCACTTTTATAATTACTTAGCAAAAAAGATTTGGTTTGATATTAATTATTTAATTTCAAAGGTTATAAAATCATACAGTAACCTTGTCAAAAATTTTATTCTTCGAAATTAAACGCTCTACATTAGTTAAATGCTCTAACATTGCATTTCCTGCTTCTTGGGAATCTTTTTTCTTGATAGCTTCAAATATTTTAAGATGTTGTTTTAATGAGTCCTCTAAACTTGAAAATAAAGTTGCACTCTTCTCCCTGCTTTCTAACAAAAGATTATTAATCGAAGCCATTATTGCAGTAAGAATTCTGTTACCAGAAGCTTTAAAAATGTCATCATGAAATTCCATCTCTGCTAAAACATATTTTTTAGGATCATTTAAATTCCCTTTAGCAACTTCTAAAGCATCTTCCATTTTTTTAATATCAGTTTCAGTTGCATTTACAGCCGCTAATTTAGCAAGCTCAACTTCTATTATTTTTCTAGTCCCAAATAACTCTAAAGTCGTAATATCATGTAGTAATGTCATAAACTTTAAAGGGTTAATAAGAAGTTTTGAAATAGATTTATTTAAAAAAGTTCTAGAACCTGGATTAATTTCTAACACCCCTAAGACATCTAATGCCTTAAGAGCTTGGCGAACTGATGTTCTACTAACTTTCATCATTTCAGAAAGATCTCTTTCGCTTGGAAGAGCATCACCAGGCTTTAAAGCCCCTTCTGCTATTAACCTACCAATTATTTCAATAATTTGATCTATTAAAACTAATTTTTCAACAGGTTTAATATTTAATAACCTTTGGTTTAAAACATCATTTTTAGCATTCTCTTTTAAATTTTTGCTCTTTTTATTCAATACTTTTCTTACCTTTTTATATTAAACAAATTTTTATAACTAAAATATTATATTATTATACTTTAATACATGCCAATTTTCAAAAAACATATTTAAAAATTTAACTTCTAATCATTATAGTTATCTATCTAATTAGTTTTTAAATTGTAACGCTAACAATTAATACCAATTTATGATTATAGCTTAATATTTTATAATTTCAGTTCCACAGATTTTGATAGCCCTGCATCTAAAAAATAAAACTCCTGCTTCTACTTTTGAATATCTACAATAACTTTCATAGCTTCTCTCTTTGATGCAAGTTCAACACCATGAGCAAAATCTTTCAAACTTACAACATTTGTAATTATGTGCTCAGTATTAATTATACCTTTATCCAATAATTCAATAGCTAGTTTAAAATCTATTGAAGAATAAACTCTTGAGCCTTTTATTTCTAATTCTTTATAAAGAACATTGGAAAGTTGTATCGGAACCTCATTTTTAAATAACCCTACAATTATAATTTTGCCTCCGGGTCTTACTATTCTCATTAATTCATGTATACCTGCCCTACTCCCGCTAACTTCATATCCAATATCATATTTATAATCAGCATTTTCAATGATTTTTTCATCTTCAATTACCTCAAACCCCATATTCTTACAAATCCCTTTTCTAAAATCATTGATCTCCATAACAGAAATTTTTTTTGCACCAGCAAACTTACAAACTTGAGCAATCAATAACCCAATTGGACCAGCACCAATAATTATAACACTATCCCCAAAACGCATCTTCGAAGTTCTTACTACATGGATGCTCACTGAAGTAGGTTCAGCAAGAACCGCTTGTTCATCAGACAAACTATCAGGTATAAAGTGAATTTTACTTAAAGGAGCTTTTAAATATTCTGCTGCACCACCGTTGCAATGCACACCTAATACTTTTAAGTTATCACAAATATGAGGTAATCCTATCTCACAGGCTTGGCATACTCCACAACTTATTGTAGGTTCTATTACAACTCTTTTCCCAATTAATTCAATATATTTTTTAGGGACTTCCGCTATATTTCCAAATATCTCATGGCCAGGAATAACTGGTATTTTAATATCTCTATTACCTTTAACCAATTCTATATCTGCTCCACATATCCCTACATATTTGACTTTTACTAACGCTTCATCTTCATTGATGACAGGTTTTTCTACTTCTTCTATTGAAACTGTGCTTGGTTGCCCTTTATACAAAACTGCTTTCATTCCTTTAAGCCCCTTCTATATAATAGTTTAATTTCCACCTTTAATTAAAATAAAAACTATTGATAACTGGCTTAGCCAGTTAAATATTAACATAAATAATTTTCTCATGCAATATGCTATTTTCTACTTTATTTCTGTTCATCCCAAGACGAGTTAAGGTAAAATCATATTTTACTGGGTCATTTGGAGAAATTTCTTTAAAACAATTTGTTATCTCAATAGCAGTGCTGAGACTTACATTTTTTTTATCAGTAAAATTAAGGTTACTGCAAATTCTATACATATGTGTATCTAAAGGAACTATTAATTTTGATTTAGGTATATTATCCCAGCCTCCTGGATCAACATTATCTTTTCTTACCATCCAACGTAGAAATAAATTAAATCTTTTGTAAGCACTATTCCCAAAAGGTCTAGAAATTAAGGAATTGTATCTATAATCAATTTTCTCTCCAAGGATTTTAATAAATCCATTAAGTGCAGGCAGTACAGACTTATCATCTTCTTTATAAAACGAGGAAAAACAATTACTTAAAGTACCATATTCAAGAAGTACTCTCTTTAAGGCTATTAATAAATTTGAAATATCATCCTCAGTAGTAAATCTATGTTTAAAATTTTTAAAACATGATTTTATTTCATAATCTTTTGAATTAACGATAAAATTATATGGCTCTCCGATAATATCCAGCACTTTTTGAACACTTTTTAAAATTTGGCTTACTCTTCCATAAGCAAGCAAAGAAGCTATAATGCCGACTAATTCCCTATCCTTTAAATTGTCATAATCATAAAGAAACTCTAAAGGATCAGGATGAACATACTTTCGGTCATTATAGCTCTCATATAATTCTTCAAGTGTTTCAGCTAAACACATTTATATTCAAGGTATATTTAAGTTTTATTTTTATGTTTGACTATATTGGCTATACTTTTTAGCTACTACAACTAATTACCTAACTAATAAACAGAATGCCATTAAAAAATCAACTTCACTTTATAGCTAGTACAACATAGCCAACCAGCTATCTAATCTTTTTATCTAATTTTTATTGTACTCTAATTTATTGCTAACCTACGCTTTCCAAAGACCGTGTATATTGCAAAGTTCTCTTACTTTTAAACTGCCACTTATATTGATGCAAAACTCAGCTTCTGGAGCCTGGCCTGGTTTTAAAAACTGCCTATAAGCTTTACCACCTTCATCAATAATCTCTATCCATTCAATATAATGTTGTTCTTCCATTGGATGGGCAATACTTCCAACCTTTACCTTTACTATATTATTATTTATTTCATAAACAGGAACATGCTTTTCTAAAGAAGCATCTATGGAATTTTCTTCATAAAGTTTCATTGGTTGATTGCAACACACCAATTCTCCCACATTAGCATGTATAACTTCCACAATATTGCCACACTTTTCACACTTAAAAATCTGTAATAACTTAGTCACTTTTTTCTCCTTCTCTCCCATTATTCTTTAATATTATTATTTACAATATCTTAGTCATAAGACACCAAAGCACCAGTTACCAAATATAATTTTAATAATTTATAAACTTATTTGTAAATTATTATTTAATAGTAATTAATATTAATTATAAAGTAACTAAATAAAAATTTTAAGTTAATTTTTTAAAAAATTTATTATTTAAAAACAACCTCTTATCGCAAAGAAAGGAAAATTATGTTATCTTTAAGCAATTATAGACTATAAGAAAATATCATTTTTATTATTTTGCTTATTCATTTATGTTTTAAAAATATTTTTAAAATTATACTGTAAAAGGAAGGAAAATATGCCATACGTATATATCCACTTAATAGAAGGTAGGACTGAAGAACAGAAAAGAGAAATGGCTTCAAAAATTACTGATGTTATTTCTGATGTAGCGAAGGTAGAAAAAGAACTTGTTCATATTCTCTTTGTTGACCTTCCAAAAACTAATATATCAAAAGGAGGAATCCTAGTATCTGATAAAGAGCATCAAAAATAAAAAATTATATTAAATTCTAATTTATATTCTTTACTACAAAGGTGGAGGAAGATAATTAATGATAATCCCAAGTAAAAAATTAAAATGTGGTTTTGAACTCCCAGTTTTTGGTTTTGGGACATGGCAAATGGGCGGAAGAGAAACTAGAGACCCAAATAATGATGACAAAGCAGATATTTTTGCAATTAAAAGTGCAATTGAAATAGGTCTAACTCATATAGATACCGCGGCTTGGTACGCAGGGGGTCATACTGAGAAACTCGTAGGTGAAGCAATAAAAGGTTTTGACAGGTCAAAACTTATAATAACAACTAAAGTTGCCCCAATGAATTTACACTATAATGATGTTATAAATTCGGCAAAAGAAAGTTTAAAAAGACTTGGGACAGATTATATAGATGTTTATGTCATTCATAACCCGAACCCTTATATAAATATAAAAGAGACCATGGAAGCTTTTGATTATCTAGTTGAAAAACAGTATATTAACTATATAGGCCTTAGTAATTTTAATATTTCTCAATTTAAAGAAGCTCAGCGATATAGTTCAAATAAAATAGTTTGCAATCATCTACACTATAATTTAAAACATAGAGGACCTCTACTTGATGGAACTATAAAATATTGTCAGGATAATGACGTAATGATTGTCGCATGGCGACCCGTACAGAAAGGGGTTTTTACCAAAGAAAAAATAGATATTTTAGAAAATTTATGTAGAAAATATGGAAAAACTGTAAACCAGATTGCGATTAATTGGCTGATTTGCCAGGAAAATGTTGTAACTATATCGAAAACTAGAAATATTGATCATTTAAAAGAAAATCTAGGAGCTATTGGGTGGAGTTTAGAAAAAGAGGATGTTAAACTTTTGATGGATAATTTTCCAGGAATTGTTGAAACTGTTGAAAATATAACCCTAGCAAAGTTAATAGAACCCGAGTAAATCTTTATCGTAATTATAATTTCTAAAAAATTACAAAATAGCTAAAACTGATTTTTGATTAAAAATATACTGCTTAAATATACTATAATTCATAAATAATTTAACTACTCTTGCAATAAAAATTTAAAAAATAAAAATAATTTTATTTTTTAAATTTATGTATTTACATAATTGTATATTTAAGTTAGAATTTTTAATAGTAAAAGTATTCATAAAATTATAGAATTAAAATAGTAAAATTATTTTTTAAATTTTTTCTTTTTATAAATTTATTTATTCCTTGGTTATTATTTATTAAAACTATGGATTTAAAAGAATTAATTCTAATAGATAAAAAAAACGGGGTTCCAGATAAAATTATTGGAGATAAGTATGGAGTGAACCTTAAATATATAGAAAAAATTATTACTGAAAATACAGGTGTTAATATTTCCAACATCTCAAATAATAATAAAAAAACAAATAAATTATCTCCAAAAGATTTTAGAATAGAAAAAAATACAGTTTGGAGTTTTAAATCCAGAGGTAATTGGGCAACTCATAATGGTAATTTTCGAGGAAATTGGTCACCGTATATACCAAGAAATGTTATTCTTAAATATTCAAAAGAGGACGATTTAGTACTAGATTATTTTTGTGGTGGCGGAACTACTGGAATAGAGTGTAAATTATTAAATAGAAATTTTATAGGCGTAGATATTAACCCCTACGCAATCGAACTAGCCAAACAGAATACCGATTTTGACGGTGTATTTAAAAATCTTTTTCCTATAGAAATAAAATTCCTCACTGGAGATGCAAGAAATTTATCTTTTATTAAAAATAATTCAGTTGACTTAATTTGCTCCCATCCTCCTTATGCAGATATTATAAATTATACCACCAACACCGAAGGTGACCTTTCGCATTTGAAATATGATACATTTTTAGAAGAGATAAAAAAGGTAGCAGATGAAAGTTTTAGAGTTTTAAAAAATAAAAAATATTGTGCCATTTTGATTGGTGATATGCGCAAAAATAAAATGATCGTCCCTCTTGGATTTTCTGTTATTAACAAATATTTAGATGCTGGATTTTCATTAAAAGAATTAGTTATAAAAAGGCAACATAATTGCAAAACAACAGGCTTCTGGTACACAAAAAGTATAAAATACAATTTTTTTCTGCTTGCACACGAATATTTAGCAATTTTCCAAAAAAATACTGACTCAAACAGTTATATAAATGATAACTATGCGACTTGCACATACACAAATTCCATCAAACACGAAAAGATTAAACCTGATAGCAATATATTATCTAAATTAAAAAAAGATTTAAATTTAGAAACTACTACCGTTTGGATCTTTAACCATAATTCCTGGTTTGAAAACACCTTATTAAATCTTTTAAATAGATATTCTCCAGAAAATTACTATATTTCTTATAACAACAATATAAATTCCTCAGACATGTTGGATTTAATAATAGTGCCATCCCTAGATTTAGCTTCTAACAATATTGATGATAATATTAAATATTTAAAGAAAAATGGAATACTTGGAATCATTTGTGAAGATTTAAGATTAGACAATGGTTTAATTTATCCACAGGCTCTTTTTTTAGAAAAAAAATTTAAAGAAAATAAAGAAATCAAATTGAAAGAAATAATAATAATTTCACTCGAAAACAACCACGACTTTATAAACAGCAGCAATAACCTAAATATAACGCATAAATATCTTTTAGTTTACCAAAAAAACTAAAATGAAATACTTAAATCTATATAAAAAAATAGGTTTAGAAAATAATGTAGATACTATTTTTAATTATTTTATAAAGACGTTAAACCCTTCCATTTTTACCTGGGATTACTTTGTAGATTGGGAAAAAATTAAAAAAAATGTTAGGGGTATTGAGAAAGAGTTAAATTTATTAAACTATTTAATTGGAAAAGATAATATTGAATTTGAGTTTTTAAAATTAGTAAATGAATATCCCAATTTGAAAAAAGTTTTGCCAATACTTGTCGCAGTAAGAGCTAAAAAGACAAAAGACATAAATATAATTATTAATTTTGAAAATTTAGCTTATAAAAGTGTATCTTCCATTTTTTTAAACAATACAACTGAAACCGATAATGATCAATTACTTAGATTTTTTAAAGAATCAGGCTTAGAAGAAATATTCAAAGATAAAACCATAAAAAATCTAGTTGATTACACCTTTGGCGTGGAGGCTGGACTTGATACAAATGCAAGAAAAAATAGAACCGGTAACTTAATGGAAAATATCCTAGATAGGTACCTCAAAACATTTACTGAGAAAAATCAACTGGAATTGATTTCACAAGCAACTAAAACAAAAATACAGAATGCTTGTAATTTTAAATTAAAAGTTGATAAATATGATAGGGTATTTGACTTTTCTATATACAACAAGAAAAAAAATAGAATTTATTTAATTGAGGCTAATTATTATAGTGGTACTGGCTCAAAACTCAAATCTACTGCTGGAGAATATAGGAATTTGCATGATTTTTTAAAAAATCAGAATATAAATTTTATTTGGATTACAGATGGATTAGGCTGGGAAAAAACAAAAAACCCACTTTTTGAAACTTTTAGTAACAACGATTATATCTTCAACCTGGAACTAGTAAATAAAGGTGCCTTAGAAGAAATAATTATTTGAACTCTATTTATTTTTCCCCAATCTTTTCAGATTGCTAACAAAGACTATTGTGTTTTTGAGATTCGTAGAACTCAAAATTGGCTCCTCGAGTAGGACTCGAACCTACAACCCTTCGGTTAACAGCCGAATGCTCTACCATTGAGCTATCGAGGAACAGCAATCACTTTTTAAAATATTAAGATCTCCTTAGACCTTAATATTTTTAATATTCTTAATATTAAGTTTTAATGACTCACTGCGACTTAATATTATAAATTAAACTTACAAGTTATTTCAAGCAAAATCAAAATAACAGAAACAATCAGAAAATACAAGCAATCACCTATAGATTATAATAAGATAATATAATTATAGGTGATTGCACTTCAGTTTTTCTTTAGTCTCTTATAATTGTAAACAACTAACTCTCAAGAATAAATTATTATCTCTTAAGAATCGATCATTTTACTCTTTAGAAAAAAAATATTGCTATTATTACCCTTCAAGAAAATCTTTTAAGACCGTGCTTCTATTAGGGTGTCTTAGTTTTGAAAGAGTTTTGCTTTCAATTTGTCTTATTCTTTCCCTTGTTACACCAAATTCTCTTCCAACTTCTTCAAGTGTCCTTGGATGCCCATCACTTAATCCAAATCTTAATTGGATAACCTTTCTTTCTCTTTCATTTAAAGTATTTAATACTTCCTGAAGTTGCTCCTGAAGCATAGTAAATGAAGCCGCATCAGAAGGAGCTTCAACTTCTTGATCTTCAATAAAATCTCCAAGATGGCTATCCTCTTCTTCTCCAATTGGAGTTTCTAGAGATACAGGTTCCTGGCTTATTTTCATTATTTCTCGCACTCTATCAGGTGTAACATCCATCTGTTCAGCAATTTCTTCTGGGCTAGGCTCTCTACCAAGTTTCTGAAGGAGTTGCCTTTGAACCCTGATTAATTTATTTATAGTTTCAACCATATGAACAGGAATTCTAATTGTCCTTGCTTGGTCTGCAATAGCTCTTGTTATTGCTTGCCTTATCCACCATGTTGCATAAGTAGAAAATTTAAAACCTTTTTTATAATCAAACTTTTCAACAGCTCTTATAAGTCCAAGATTCCCTTCTTGAATTAAATCAAGAAAAAGTAGTCCCCTGCCAACATACTTTTTTGCAATGCTAACTACAAGTCTTAAGTTAGCCTCAACAAGCCTTTTTTTTGCATCCATATCTCCAACTTCAATTTTTTTTGCAAGCTGAACCTCCTCAGCAGCGGTAAGCAATCTAACCTTCCCAATTTCCTTCAAATACATTCTAACAGGATCATTGGTGGGAGATTTCATAGCTAAATCAAATTTGCCTGCTTTTGATACTTTTGATGTATCCCCATCTTTTTTCCTCTGCACAATATTATCAATTTCTTCATCTTCCTCAGATATAATTTCAATACCCAAGTTCTGCATAACATCATAAATGTTATCAACCTGTTCAGTAGTAAGATCTATACCTGATAAAGTTTCTGAAACTTCTTCTTTTGTAAGAACTCCTTCTTCTTTGCCCTTACTTATTAATTCTTTAACTTCTTCAAGTTTAAATTCAGAACCTCGTTTCATTCATACTCACCTCAAAATTAAAAAACTTAAAATCAAAAATACGTATAATCAAAAGCTTAATTTTACAACAATAATTTTTTATTTTCAAGTTCTATTAATAATTCAAAATTTTTAGAATATTTCTTCTCTAATTCATCAATATAATCATCATTCTCTTTTGCAGCCAAACTAGCTGCTTTTATTTCTCTCATTTCTTTTTCAATAGCTGCTATTTCATTTTTTAGTTTCTCAATTTTTTCATTTAAAAAAAATACTTTCATATTGCTTGCAATTTCCAAACAAGCTTTTTCCTTATTCGAATATTCTGGTGATGAAAAATATATAAAGTTATATAAATTACTTACTTTCTCATCTTTAATAAAACTAGAAGAAATTACTACTGGAAAATCTAACTGCCTATTTTCTGAAACTGCCTTACTAAATATTTGCTTGATTAATTTAAAAAGATTTCTTGTTTCATCAAACTTAAATAATTCTTCATCTAACTCGATTAATATTCTTCTCTCATAATCAAATCCATGGATAATTAATTTTAAAGCTTCGACCTCAACTTTTAGTTGAGGACTTAGGTTGCTATTATTAAAAATATCCTGCTTATCTCTTTGTTTTTCGCTTCCTTCCTTTTGGCTCCAAGATATAATTTTATTCCTCTTATTATTTAACTTCTTTTTTAACATCTCTTCTAATAAAACGCTTTCTTTTAAATTTAGTTTCAAAGCAATTTTTTTAATACATTCTTCTTGAACTAATCTTGAAGACAGAGAACTTATAAACCTTAAAAGTTCATCTACTGCTCTTAACTTTTCGGAAAACTCTTTTAAATTATATTTCAACAAAGTCATATCTATAATAAAATCTATTATATTAGCTGAACTCTTTACTTTTTCAAGAAAAGCATTTTGTCCCTTTTCTAATACATAATCAGCGGGGTCATAATCATGCTCCAGTAAACAAACTTTAATGCCTACATTATTTTCATTATATAAATCAAGATTTTCATTATATTCTTTAAGTTTTTCTATACTTTTAATAGAAGCACTTACGCCTGCACTATCACTATCAAATATAAGAATAATATTTTTTGTAAATCTACTGATTAATTTAACTTGTTCTATAGTAAGAGCTGTGCCCAGACTCGCTACTACATTTCTTATACCTTTTTCATATAAAGTAATTACATCCATATAACCTTCAACAACTAAAACATTATCATTTTCAATAATATTATTTTTTGCTTCATAAATTCCATATACGCTTTTCCCTTTTGAATATAATTTTGTTTCAGGTGAATTAATATATTTTGCTTGGGCTTTTGTCTGCACGCTAACCTCCCCAGGGACTACCCTGCCACCAAAACCTATAGTCCTGCCAAGAAGGTCTTTTATTGGAAAAATTATCCTTCCTCTAAATCTATCATAAACTTTAAGTGCTTTATCGGTTTCTTTTAGGGATAATTTTGAAGAAGGTATGCTTAACCCAGTTTCAACAAGTTCTTTTTCTGTAAAATTTCTGCTCTTTGCAAATTTACTAAAAGCGTCCCAGCTGTTCAAAGAATAACCAATATCAAACTTTTTTATAGTGTCTATCGATATTTTTCTTGATTTTAAATAATCTAGAGCTCTTTTGCCTACTTTTTTTTCAAGAAGTATATAATTATAGTATTTTTTTGCCAGCTCATTTAATTCAATAAGTCTACTCTTAGCAAAACTTTTATCTAAAAATTTCTCCTCAATGTATTTGAGAGAATAACCAATTTTTTTAGCAATGAGCTCAACTGCTTCAATAAATGAAAGATTTTCAATTTTCATTATAAATGAGATTACATCCCCACCAACGCCACAGCCAAAGCAATAAAAAAGTTGGGTAGCTGTATCAACTACAAAAGAAGGTGTCTTCTCCTTATGAAAGGGACAAAGACCTATATAATTTTTACCAGATTTTTTCAAATTAACATAATTTGACACTATATTGTATATATCTGCATTTAACTTTAACTCATTAATTTCTTCTTCTCTTAAAGATTTGCTCATTTTAAATTAAACCTAAGGTGTTCTTGTATTTTTTTCTTTTATTTCATACTTTAATCTTCTAAAATGTTTTAACTCTTAAAAGATTTATAAGGATTACCATGTCTTTCTTTCTTCGAAAAACAAGCCCCCATCTCAAACATTAAGGTTGATATTTAGCTCTTCTCTTTGATTTAATATTACTTTAATTGAACATATTTTTTGAAAGGTTATCTTTTACCTTAATTTCAAAGGTTTCTCTGGCAGCCGTTTCTATAAAAAAGCAAAGTTAGATATTAACCCAGTCAAATCAAATTATACAACTAATATCTAACTTTTGCTTTATTTATTAAATAATATTTTAAAAATATTATTTTTTTTAATTGTTCTAACTCTAGATTGGAGCAGAATTTAATCTTTAAGTTTTTACCTACATCCTTATTTAAGCAAAATAAGTAAGATCCTTACTTTTTTGCTACTTCATGTATCTTAAATATTTTTTAACCCTTAAGACTTTTCTTCTCTTTTTATCTCTGCTTGAGCAGCCGCAAGCCTAGCTATTGGAACTCTATATGGTGAACAGCTCACATAATCTAATCCCTGATTAGCACAAAATTCAACAGAACTGGGTTCACCCCCATGTTCGCCGCAAATTCCTACTTTTAAATCTTTTCTTACTGATTTTCCCTTTTCAAAGGCAGTTTTAATAAGACTTCCAACTCCTTTTTGATCAAGAACTGCAAATGGATCCTTTTCTAAAATTCCTTTTTCAAGATACTCAGGAAGTATCTTACCAAAATCATCTCTTGAAAAACCAAATGTCAACTGAGTAAGGTCATTTGTTCCAAAACTAAAGAATTCAGCTTCAGTGGCAATTTCATCTGCAGTAATGCAAGCTCTTGGAACCTCAACCATCGTTCCGACTTTATATTCAAACTTTACTTCATACTCTTTCATAACCTCATTAGCGATTTCAACAATTTGCTTTCTAAGTATTTTAACTTCATCAACAATACCAACCACAGGTATCATAACTTCAGGGATTATCTTATATCCATCTTTAGTGAGTTCAGCAGCAGCTTCAAAAATAGCTCTTGTCTGCGTATCACAGATTTCAGGATAGGAAATTGAAAGCCTGCAACCTCTATGACCTAACATAGGATTAATTTCATGTAGTGAAACAATTGTTGCTTTCATATCTTCATAAGACATATTAAGCTCTTTTGCAATTTCCTTTATATCCTCTTCTTCAGTAGGCAAGAACTCATGAAGAGGAGGATCAAGAAGCCTAATTGTCACAGGAAGACCTTCCATTACTTTAAAAATTCCAATAAAATCTTCTTTTTGCATAGGTAACAATCTAGTTAAAGCCTTTTTCCTTCCCTCTTCATCCTTTGCTACTATCATTTCTCGCATAGCTTTAATTCTAGCACCTTCAAAAAACATATGTTCTGTCCTGCAAAGCCCAATACCCTCTGCACCAAATTTTCTTGCAACTTCAGCATCTTTTGAAGTATCAGCATTAGTTCTAACACCAATTTTCCTGAACCCATCTACCCATTCCATAAAAATTTCAAAATTGCCAGAAATTTCAGGATCCACAACTTCAACTTGGCCTAAAAAAACCTCACCTGTTGAACCATCAAGAGTAATCCAATCACCCTTCTTTACTTTTATCCCATTAACTATAAAGTATTGCTCCTCTTCAAATACTTTTATTGATTCACAACCAGCAACACAACATTTACCCATACCCCTGGCAACAACAGCTGCATGAGATGTCATGCCACCTCTTGCCGTGAGAATACCTTGAGCCACAGCCATCCCTTGAATATCTTCAGGTGATGTTTCTGTTCTTACTAATACCACCTTATTAAATTCTGATTCCTTAACAGCCGTTTCTGCATCAAAAACAACCTTACCAACTGCAGCACCAGGAGATGCTGGCAGACCCTTAGCAATTAACTTTGCCTTTTCTTTAGCTTTACTATCTAATTGTTTATGTAAAAGTTGATTAATTTGCTCAGGAGCTACTCTCATAACTGCAGTCTTTTTATCAATAAGACCTTCACTAACCATATCAACTGCTATCTGCAAAGCAGCAGCCGCCGTTCTTTTGCCCGTACGAGTCTGAAGCATGTAAAGTTTACCTTCTTGAAATGTAAACTCAACATCTTGCATATCTTTATAATGTTTCTCAAGTTTTTCAAAAATACCTATTAATTGGTTGTAAATTTCTGGCATTTCTTCTTTAAGATCTTCAAGATTTTTAGGGGTTCTAATTCCTGCTACAACATCTTCTCCTTGAGCATTAGTTAAATACTCCCCATATACTTCCTTCTCACCTGTAGAGGGGTTTCTTGTAAAGGCAACACCAGTTCCAGAATTATTCCCCATATTACCAAAAACCATTGCCTGTATATTTACAGCAGTCCCAAGATCATGTGGAATATTGTTTAGATTCCTATAAGTTATTGCTCTTTTATTATTCCATGACTTAAATACTGCGTCTATTGACATTTTTAATTGCTCAATTGGGTCTTGGGGAAATGACATACCTTTTTCTTTTTCAATTATTTTTTTATATTCCGAAATAAGCTCCTCTAAATCATTCTCATCAAGTTCTGTATCAAATTTTATACCTTTTTTTTCTTTCAAACTTTGAAGTGCTTTTTCAAACTTGTCATGTTCGACTTCCATTACAACATCTCCAAACATTTGAATAAATCTTCTATAGGCATCTAATGCAAATCTTCTATTCCCTGTTTTCTTAGCTAGACCTTCAACTGTTTTATCATTTAAACCTAAATTCAAAATTGTATCCATCATACCAGGCATTGAAAATGCTGCACCTGATCTAACTGAAACAAGCAAAGGGTTGGAGACATCCCCAAATTTTGCCCCCATTTTTTCCTCTAACTTTTTCATATTTTCAAGAACTTGCTCTAGTAGACCTTCAGGCCATTTTTCTCCTAACTCATAAAACAAATTGCAAGTCTCAGTTGTAATTGTAAAACCTGGAGGTACAGGTAAGCCCAAATTAGTCATTTCAGACAAATTTGCACCCTTGCCTCCCAAAAGATTTTTCATATCCTTTGTGCCTTCGCCAAAAAAATAAACATACTTTTTCTCAACCATTTTATCCCTCTCTTCTAAACGCTAAAAATTTTTAACAAAAAGACCACCTGAATTTTAATTTAACTCATTTTAATTTAAATTATTTTAACACTAGGCTACTTAATAAATGAAATAACAATAACAACAAATAATAACTAAGTAAAACTAACTTACAATTTTTGAAAAATCGGCTATTGACAAATATAAATCAGCTATTTGCTTTACCAAATTAATTCTGTTATTTCTAATTTCTTCAATTTTATCCATTATTAAAATTTTTTCAAAAAAAGTATCAATTTCTTTTCTAAAATCAATAAGTTCCTCAAGAGATTTTTCATATAAACCTTTTAGATTATAATCTTTAATTCTCCCCTGTCTTTTAATTAAGCTTTCATAAATCTCTTTCTCCAGTTCTTCTACAAATAAAGATTTATTTACAGAAGAAAAGTTCTTGCCCTTAATTATATTTTTGCACCTTATCATCGGAAGACTAATATCATCAAAAAGACCATTCTTTAAAACTTTATCAATTGCCTCATATCTGCTCTTTATATCCAAAATAGAATAATTTTGGGAGCTTACAATAGCATCAATAATGTCAGTTCTTTTATTAGCTTTTTCATAAGTATATTTTAATCTTGCAATTATAAAATCAAATATGTCCCACTTTAAATTTTCTTTTTTTATCTCATCAACTTTTATAAAAGCTTCATATAAATCTATTGAAAAGCTAATCAAGCTATAAAAATCAATATCATAATTTTTATCAAGAATAGACTGAACCACCCCTAATGCTTTTCTTCTTAAAGCAAAAGGATCCTCTGAGCCTGAAGGTATATTATCAGTTAAAAACATTCCTGTTATTGTGTCAATTTTATCAGAGATAGAGAGTACAGTGCCCGTCTGAGTAAATGGTAATATATCTCCATAAAATCTTGGTAAGTAGTGCTCAAAGATTGCTTCATAAACTTCAGGATTTTCACCTCTTTCTTTAGCATATTCACGGCCAACCACTCCTTGAAGTTCAGGAAATTCAACAACTAAATTAGTTACCAAGTCGGTTTTACATAAATAAGATGCACGTTTTGATAATCCTAAAATATTTTCAGGCAAAGGGGTGGCTTTCTGAATTAATTGATTAATTATTTGCTCACATAATTTTTCAAGCCTTTGTTCTTTATCATACATGCTGCCAAGTCCTGAAAAGAATGTAACTCCTTTGAGTTTAGTCACCCAATCTTCCCATGTATGTTTCTTATCTTCAGAATAAAAGAAAAAAGCATCTTGCAGTCTTGCTTTTAAAACCCTTTCATTACCTTTAATAATTTCATTATTTTTATCTTCAATCCCATTTTGAACAACTATAAATTTAGATACGACATCACCATTTTTACCAGTTATAGCAAAATATCTTTGATGGTATTCAATAGCTTTTATAAGAATATCTTTAGGCAGTTTTAAAAAATTTTCAGGAAAGCTGCCTAACAACACATTTGGAATTTCAACAAGATTTATAACCTCACCCAGTAAATCATGATTTATGATTACCTTTAAATTATCATTACTATATTTATTTTCTAAATCAAGAATTTTTTCTAAAATAATTTTTTTTCTTTCTTGCCCATCAACAATTACTTTACCAACATTTTCAAGCAAATCTAAATATTCCTCTGCATTTTTAATTTTAATTTTCTCAGAATGAAGTGTCCTATGACCAAAGGTAAAATTTGAACTTGTAAGACTTTCAATTTTTACTTTAATTAACTCATCTCCATAAATAGCTAATATCCATCTTATTGGTCTTGCAAATTTTATTTGCCAATTTGCCCATGTCATTTGTTTAGAAAAAGAAATTGAGTATATAACTTTTGATAATATTTCTGGAAGAATATCTACAGTTTTTTTGCCTTCCTCAAAAATTTTTTTGCTTAAATAAACACCTTTATCGGTACTTAGACGTTCAATTTCACCTACACTTATTTTTAGACTCTTGGCAAATCCTAAAGCTGCTTCTGTAGGTTCTCCATTTTCATTAAAAGAAATTTTCTCTGGAGGTCCAATAATTAATTTTTCAGATGGATTTTGCTTTGAATTTAAACTGTTGATAAAAGCTACAAGCCTTCTTGGTGTCCCATAAGTTTTAATTTGCTCAAAATCTATCTTATTTTTTAAAAATTCTTCACTTAAATTATTCTTTAAGGACAAAGTACCTTCATATATGCTTGATGAGGGAAGTTCTTCAGTCCCAATCTCAAACAATAATGTCTTATTTTCCATTAAGTTTCCTTCATTAAAAGAGGATAGCCTAGTTTTTCTCTTTGTTTTATATATGCCAAACATAAAGCCTTAGCAAGATTTCTAACCCTTGAGATGAACAAGGTTCTCTCAGAAACACTTATGGCTTCTCTTGCATCAAGTAAATTAAAAGTATGCGAACATTTTAAAACATACTCACAAGCTACATAAACTAAATCATGTTCTATGGCATTATGAAATTCTTTTTCGAATTTATTAAAAAGATCAAAAAGCATTTTAGTATTTGCAACATCAAAATTGTATATAGACCATTGTTTTTCAGATTCAAGATGTACATCGGCATATGTAATCCCATTTGTCCAAGTCAAATCCCAAAAACTATCCTTATCTTGTAAATACATTGCTATTCTTTCAAGCCCATAGGTTATTTCAGCAGAAACCGGCTTTAGGCTAATCCCACCCATCTGCTGAAAATAAGTAAACTGGGTAATTTCCATCCCATCTGCCCAAACTTCCCATCCTAATCCTGCAGCCCCAATCGTAGGTGAAGCCCAATCATCTTCAACAAATCTTATATCATGGGTTTTTAAATCTATACCAAGACTTGACAAAGAACCTAAATAAAGATCAATAACATCATCAGGAGAAGGTTTTAATAAAACCTGGAATTGATAATAATATTGGGTCCTAAATGGGTTTTCGCCATACCTACCATCAGTAGGCCTCCTAGAAGGCTCTACATATGCAACATTCCAAGGCTCAGGGCCAAGACACCTTAAAAAAGTATCTGGATTAAATGTCCCTGCTCCTTTTTCTATATCCAAAGGTTGCTTAATAATACAACCTTTAGACCCCCAATATTTTTGTAAATTAAATATTATATCCTGGAAATCCATAAGACTTAATTCTAATAATTATTATAATTATAGTCAATTTGAAATTTATAGAAATTTATT
>Ga0255347_1003950_pt1 | contig 18553 bp, 15 predicted proteins | sample wastewater_treat_2_FD_192479 | JGI IMG/M metagenome (GOLD analysis project Ga0255347, IMG submission 192479) | Wastewater microbial communities from Lulu Island WWTP, Vancouver, Canada - plant24 | ecosystem: Engineered > WWTP > Wastewater > Unclassified | place: Canada: Vancouver, British...
CTCCTCAACGCGATATTCCCCGTAGACACTGACCGAAGTGGTGTCGAAATGCACGGTACGAGTCGAGATCCGGTGTCTTTGAAGCGCCTTCATGGCCAGCTCGGAAAAGACCCGTTGCGTTCCCGTCTCAAAAAGCAGGTCCAGAACTCGACCCACCGTGTCATCGTTGAAGACGCTCGCCGGAACACGCTCGCCCAGCAGCACTGCCGTGTCGCGGCCCTCAAAGAACTCCACCAAACGATACAGAGGGGATCGCCCGGAGAGCGTGTCCAAAACCAGCCCCAGCACGATCGTGCCCGGCTTGACCTCCATCTGCGTCGGCGCAAGGCGATTCACCGTCGCTGCCAGCTCCAGATCGTCCGCAAAGGACTTCATGAGCAGAAGATGGTCCACCTGCTGGGCCTCAATATCCAGAGCGCCTGCTGGCTCAATGGAAAGCCCCGCCCCGACGGGCTGGCTCAAATTGGATTTCTTGGCATCCGCACTCATCCAGCCTCCGATACCACACTCAAATTCATTTGGCCAGAAGAAAATTTATATCCAAAATTGTGCTATACCCACTCTGTAGGGTGCGGAATGTAAGTCCAGGTGACACTCGAGATTCAAGCACGCCTGGAACAGGGCGCATCGGAAAAGACGATCCGCGATGTAACCGAAAACTGCCGCACGCTAAGATTTGACTCCTTCGGTTTTGAAGAGGAGTGAAGGCTGAGGCTGTGTCTAAGAAGCCCGAGTAGATTCTTCACCATGGTTCTCGCATAAGCTCCGAATCGTCATTCCGGCGTGCTTCTGACTGGAATCCAGCTTTCTCAAACACCCTGGACCCCGGCTGAAAACATGCCGGGGTGACGGCCGGGAGGACTTACCGGACACGGTCGAGAGGCACTCGCGTAAAGACACAAGCTGCCTTCTCATCGTTTCTGGGCACACTGGGTGCAAACTAGTTCGATGTCCTTATCCCGCGTGACGGGGTGAATGCGGGTGATGGTCTGGCGGCAGCGCTCGCAGACGAGCGGGTCGAGCCGGCGGGTGAGGGGGTTCCAGATCACGCGGAGGGTCCGTTCGCCCTTCCGATAGCGGATGGCTAGACTGATTTGGGCGATGTTGACGAGCAGCCGCAAGGCCGCACAAGCGGTAATAGTCACCTCCACCCGGTATTTCTGACGAAGGTCCTCCACCTTGCGTGCCAGCTCGGCCGGCAAGGCTGCCAGCTTCTCCTCACGCTCCTGCCGCTGCGCTTCCGTCAGGTTCGGGTGTGACAGACTGGCCGCCATTTCCGCCTTGAGGGCCTCGTAGTATTCCCGGGTATTGGTCACATCCCGCTGGAGACGCCGCTGCATGCTGGTCAGGAAGTCGCTCAGCTCCTTTTCGATGCCGGTTCTGGCGCTGGCCATGGCAGAGGCGATAGCTGAATCGAGCCTGACCGGGAAATGGGGCGGCACCTTTCCGGCGGGAAAGAACTGCGGCTGAAATTCCTGCCAGACCCGATCCAGACTGCTGATGACCGCCCCGGTGCCCTCATGGACGCCGATTTGCAGCAACCCTTCTTTACGCTCGTCGCTGAGGGCAACGTAGCGACAGGTGAGGATCATGTAGGTAGTGCGCGCCTCCGCCCGGGCGGATACCCGTACCTGCCCGTCGGCAAAACGCAAGTCCTTCCCGAGCAGTTCCTCGAAGCCCGCCTTTTTCAGATAGGGAACTTCAATCTGGCCGTAGACCATCGGTACCTCGCTGGTGGCGAGTGCAACCAGCCGGTCCAGGAAGGGACTGCCATAAAGCAGTGAGGTCGCGTCGGTTCCCAGGATTACTTCTTCGGACAGTGCGAGAGTACCGGCGAGGTCTGAGGGCAGGACCGCCAGCAGACGGTCCGGCAGCCTCTCGATGAGGCCTCCCCGCTTCTCGATCAGGTCACCGGCAAAGGCCAGCAGTTCAGGGTCAGAGTTGTTCGTCATACCCCAAAATCCTCGCGGAACAGTTTTTCGTCGAGTTCCCGGCTCTTCTCGTAGTTCGATCGGGCGCGTTTGAGCTTTCCGGCCAGGGTGTCAAAGGCTTTCCTCCGATCCGGTTCCTCGGCATGCTGCACCCAGATGTCGTAAACCAGGTCGCTGAATTCCTCCTCTCCCTGAAGGCGTCCGAGGATCATGTCGATTTCTCCCACTACCAGTTCGAACATGTTGATCTTGCGATCCAGGACTTCGAGAATATGGTCCTCGAGGCTGCCGGCAGTGCAAAAATTGAAGACCTGCACCTCCCTGGTCTGGCCGATCCGGTGGAGGCGCCCGATGCGCTGTTCGATCGCCATCGGGTTCCACGGCAGGTCATAGTTGATCATTACATGACAGAACTGCAGGTTGAATCCTTCGCCGCCCATGCCGGTGGAAAGAAGGACCGGGCAGCCGTCCCGGAACCGGTCGATGACGCCCTGTTTCTGGGTCGGAGTGAGACCGCCCTGAAACACCACGTGAGGGATCTGGGCCGTTTGCAGGAGGCGCTGGAGATGCTCGAGGGTTGCCACGGTATTCACAAAGAGCACCTTTTGATCGGGGGACGCTCTCAGCAGTTCCATGACCTTGCGGCTCTTGGCGCTGGCCTGGATTTGCGCACCCAACCGGGTGAGGGCCGCAATCTGAGTCGCGATGCCGGGTTTGCCGTCAACGGAGGTCTTGTTGAGCGAGCGCAATGCTGCCAGATGTGACGAGCCGGCCGTTTCCAGCAGCCGGCGGAGCGTGAAACGGGGGATTGTGGAACCATCGGTTGTGGCCTGCTCCCGAACAAAGGCGCCGATTGCCTGGTAGAATAAATGTTCGGCTTCGGTCGGCTCAACCCGGACCGTGAGCGCAAACCGGGGCGGCAGGTGCAATTGCGTGACCGAGCGCGTGTTTCGCACCATCACCTCTTTGAGGAGCTGGCGGAGCTGCTCGCGGTTGCGCGGGTCGGTGGGACTGCCGCGCGTCATGAATTCTTCCTTGAAGGCGCGCAAGGTCTTGAGATGGCCGGGCCGGAGAAGGGTCACCAGATTGAAAAGTTCTTCCAGATTATTCTGCACGGGGGTGGCCGTCAGCATCAGGAGGAAACTCTTCTGCACACTGTTCACCAGCTTCCAGTTGAGGGTCGCGCGGTTCTTGAGGTGATGAGCTTCGTCAACGATCACCAGGTCGTAGGAGCGGGCGGTGACAGCCTCGACATGGCGTTTGAGTTTGGCGGTCTGAAGGGAGGCGAGCACCAGCGGTTCACCCCAGAATTGCTCGGGATCCTGGCGAAAAAGGGGATCATTGGTGGAGACTACGGGAATGGCGAATTTTTCCCGCAGTTCTTCCTGCCACTGGTTCACCAGGGAACTGGGAGTGAGGATCAGGGCGGTTCGCACCAATCCCCGCAGCATGTATTCCTTGAGGATGAGACCGGCTTCGATGGTTTTGCCAAGGCCGACTTCGTCTGCCAGGATGGCCCGGCCGCGAAACGTCTTCATGACCTTGCGGGCGGTTTCCTCCTGGTACCAGAAGGACTGCACGTCACGCAGGGTGGGCAGGCAGAGAAGCTGGTCATAGGAGGTGCGGAATGAGAGCTTATAGGCCTTCAGCGTCAACTCGAGAGCGGCCGGGTCGGAGCGTCGATGTGCCTCCAAGGCTTTCATGAACGAGTCGGTCTCGAGTTTGAAGGCGATGCCGAGGGGCGGCAGAGGTTCCGACTGGACGTTGGGGAGGTTTCCGCCTCCAGCTTCGGCGCTTTGACCGGCGATGGTTGTGGCAGACAAAGCATGGGAGGGCGCGGAAGGTTTAGCGGGGGAGGGGGCCTGCCGCTCCGAAGGAGAGCCTGCCAGTGCCTGCTTAAAGGCTGCGTAGCGCTCTTCTGCCTGACAATACAGGAGGATTTCCTCGGCCCTTTTCTGCCGATACTTGGGAATCTTCCCGCTCAACGGCGAACCAGCATTCAAGACGGCCTGCGAGAGCTCCCGGGCCAGCTCGTAGTCCTTCCTTGAGTAGGCCATTTCCGCAAGGATCAAGGCGTTGTGGCGTGAGGTCAGTTCACCGTATTCATGGCTCTGGCGAAAGAGGGTGTAGAAGGTCTCATCCTCTCGCAGGCTATGCGCGCAGTGAAGAGCCAGATTGCGCATATGGGTGTCGGTTGGCTGCAGTTTGAGTTTCTTGAGAGCCCAGGAGAGGGCCCCTTGGTAATCTTTGTCGCGGAAAGCGTTTTCAGCCTCCCACGTGTACTCTTCCGCCTTTTCATGGCGCAGTTGCCGTACCGCTTCCTGCCGTCGGGCTTTCTGCTTTTCTTCCCGCTTCTTTTTCTTCTTGAGCTGACGATCTACCGCCATGTGATACTCGTGCCACCAGTGACCACAATTTCCCGTCCGGAAAAATCCCTGCAGGTGACTGTTGCTTTCTCATACCACAACTCGGCACGGGTAGCCTAAAGCTAATTCCGACCCGGTCGGCAGGTTTCCCGGTACTGCTATCCGGCATGAAAGGCGGGGAGAGGTAAGGTAATTCGTTAACTTTATGATGACTTTCGACTAGAATGGCACTCGCTTTCAAAAAGGGATCACGGCATGCGCCCGAACCGACCTTCAGCACCCATCATCTCGTGGATTCTCTATGATTTTGGAATGGCCTGGTTTTCCATGGTGGTCATCACGGCCTATTTCATCCTCTATTTTAAGGAGGTGGTGGTCGGGGGGGACCGCGGCTATGGGGATTTCCTGTGGGGGGTAACGGTTTCAGCGGCGATGCTGCTGGCCGTGTTGCTTTCGCCGTTGCTGGGGGCGCTCGCCGACCTCAAGCGGAACAAGAAGATTTTCTTCGTCACGGCGGCGAGCATTGCCATCCTGAGCACGGGATTGCTCTACTACACCGGTCCGGGTCAGGTGCTGCCGGCGATGCTGCTGGTGATCACCGGGTATGCGGGCTACACGGTGGCCATGACTTTCTACAATAGCTTTCTTCCCGAAGTCGCCAAGTCGGGCGCGGTCGAGAAGGTGTCCGGCATCGGTTGGGGGATTGGGTACCTTGGAGGGCTTGCGGCCCTCGTCTGCATGGTTTTTCTGGTCCCGAACGTGGCGGAGGGAAAAGCGGTGATGCTGCTTGCCGGAACGGTGTATGGCCTTTTTGCGCTGCCGTCCTTTCTCATCCTCAAGGATTCACCCGGCAGGATCGGCGCCCAGGGCGGCTCAATCGCTGCCGGTTGTTCTCGTATCATCGCCACTTTCAAGGAAATCCGCGCGTATCGACGGGTCTTCTTGTTTCTCCTGGGATACTTCTTCGTCAGTGATGCCATGTCGACCGTGATTGTCTTCTTCTCATCCTATACCGTGCACACTCTGCATTTCACGGTCCGGGAAAACACGGTACTCCTCATGCTCGTCCAGCTGTCGGCTGCAGCCGGGTCGGTCGCCACCGGCCTCCTCGCCCAGCGCATCGGCCCCCTTCAGACAGTGATCTGGACCGTCGTGGTGTGGATCGGGGCCCTTCTGGGCATCTTCGCTTTTTCCAGCCGCCAGGCCTTCTATGTGCTTTCGGTCAGCGCCGGGCTGGTACTGGGCGGAACCCAGGCCACCGCGCGAAGCTTCATCGCCCGCGAATCGCCGCCGGAAAAACAGGGGGAGTTTTTCGGATTCATGACCTTTGGCTCAAAGGTGGCGGCAATTCTGGGGCCGCTGCTCTACGGGGTTATCTCGAACCAGACGGACAATCCTCGCATTGCCATCCTTTCCCTGGAAGTGTTCTTCGTGGCAGGCCTTGCCGTCATGTTGACCATCCCCACCCCCCGCAGTCGTGCGGAAAGTGTCTGAAGGCAACCTAAACTTGACATGAGGTTCTTAACTTGCGATGCTTTGCCGTGGTGAGAGGGTGTTCCTGGCACGCCCGGTCTTAATGCTTTCGGGTCATGAGCTGCCAGGACTTGCTGAAATGAGGCCAGGCTTTTCCCAGGCCACCTCTAGGTTCGGCGACGCATTTTTCCGATTATTGCCGACAAGGTTGCGGAAGGGGGTGATAAGGCGGAACCAAGAAAGGAGGAAACCGCCTCTGATATCGCAGGAATGATACTCTTTCCCCGGAGAATAGGGAGGGGGTGGCGGTGGTTTCATTCGGTTGCGAGACCGCCCAGCGCGAGAGGCGGGATAACGTGTCTTCTTCCGCCCGGACAGGGCTCTCAGAAGGAGGTAATATGGCAGAACCGGAAACCAAGACACCACCGAAGGGGGAATCGGACTATGTGGTCATCGAAAGCGGCAGGACCACGCTTCGGGAGCTTTACAAGAAAGAAGACTGGATGGCCGTCTGGATGGGGTTTTTGATCCTCATTGTCGGGCTGGCCATCTACCTGCCGCGACCACCGGAGAAAGCGGCCGAAATCCCCAAATACAATACCATTATGAAGGAAGAAGCCGCCAAGGCGCCCTTCAAAACGATCGAATGGCATAACGCCTCCTCGGCCAAACGTGGCATTCGCGCTCGGGACCAGGATTTCGGCAAGACCATTCAGAATTTTCTGGCTGCCCCCAGCGGCTGGGACACCAACCCGGTAGAGGCCCTCTACCGCAGCGAGGAAACCGCCAAGGCGATGGGCGCGCCTTTTAAAGAGGCGGCAGACAAAGCCAAGGCCGCCGCCGAAGCCGCGCTGGCAAGCGCCAAGACCGCTCAAGCGGCTGCCGCCGCCGCCGGTTTCAAGGACCCAACTCTCAACGCCGCCGCCGAGAAGGAGATCAGTGCCTGGCAGAAAGCCAAGGACGCCTCCTCCAAGGCGGACAGCAAGTTCAAAGTCAAATCGTATAACCGTATTCCCTATCTAATCGGCCTCTGTATCATCCTTGCGGTATTCTTCGGTATCGGCAAGGCCATTATGGGCACCTCCTTCGGGCAGTTCGTCGTCGCTTTCCCGTTCGTCTTCGCTCTCGCCATATTGGCCTACATGGCCGAGACCCAGGCCCTGATGAAATACTGGGGCTTCGGCTTTCCGCTGTGGGCCATCGTCTTCGGCCTGCTCATCAGCAACACGGTCGGCACGCCCAAATGGATGCAGCCCGCGGTCTGCACTGAGTACTACATCAAGACCGGTCTTGTTCTGCTCGGTGCCGAAATCCTGTTCAACAAGATCCTGTCCATCGGCAAACCGGGCATCTTTATCGCCTGGACCTGCACACCGGTCACCCTGATCCTGACCTACTGGTTCGGCCAGAAGATCGTCAAGATGCCATCCAAGACGCTGAACATCACCATCTCGGCCGACATGTCGGTGTGCGGCGTCTCCGCGGCGATCGCGACGGCTGCGGCCTGCCGCGCCAAGAAAGAGGAGCTGACGCTGGCCATCGGCCTGTCCATGGTCTTTACCGCGATTTGCATGGTAGGCCAGCCGGCGTTCGCCAAGCTGGTGGGGATGCCCGAGATCCTGGCGGGGGCGTGGATGGGCAGTACCATCGACTCCACTGGGGCGGTGGCCGCGGCGGGTGCTTTTCTGGGGCAAAAGGCCCTCTACGTGGCGGCAACCATCAAGATGATCCAGAACGTGCTGATCGGGGTTGTGGCTTTCGCCGTGGCCGTGTACTGGTGCGCCCGGGTCGAATGCGTGCCCGGTCAGAGGGTGAGCTGGTGGGAGATCTGGTACCGCTTCCCCAAGTTCGTGATCGGCTTCATCGCCGCCTCTATCGTCTTTTCCATCATCGACCAGAGCGTGGGCAAGGATATGAGCTCGGTCATGATCGATCATGGGGTTCTCAGGGGCTTCACCCGCATTGCGCGTGAGTGGTTCTTTGCCCTCGCGTTCACCTGCATCGGCCTCGAGACCGATTTCAGAGAGTTCGGCCAGTATTTCAAGGGTGGCAAGCCCATTACCCTGTACGTTTTCGGGCAGAGCTTCCAGCTCTGTTTCACCCTGCTCGTTGGCTACATCATGTTCTACCTTATCTTCCCGGAAGTTACGGCCGGCATCTAACGGTATGATCCCAAAGTGCGCATCCGACAACCTATCCTTTGGCGGGGCTTCGGCCCCGCCCAAAGGCTTTGGCCCGTGGCTGAGATTAGTCATCGGCTTCGCGATCATCTGGGCGCTGATTTTTGGCGTAGGGTCGCTGGCTCAGCTTTTGCCCGGTGCCAGGCACATGGCGCAGGTGATCGATGAGCGGGGCCTGAGAGCCACGGCCATTTATTACACGGACTTCGAGGAACCGGCCGAGGGATCGGAGCGCATCCGCGACAGCCTCGACTACATGCCGGGTGGCGGGAAGTAACTGCCGCTCCATTGCAGGTTCCACGGTGAGTCGACCATGACGGAGCTGGACAAGAAGAAGGAACTCATCCTGGCGCATGAACTGGAGTTTGCCAATGCGCTGGGAGCAGCCGTGTTTGAAAAGCCAAAGGTCAGTTTTTGGATGATTCTGGTTCCGCTGCTGTTCCTCTACTTCATCCATCGCATGCAGACCTATAAGAATGGTCGGATAAAGTTCAACGAAGACTTCATGGATACCCGGAGGCGAGCGCTGGAGTGTGCGGTCGAGACACTCAACGCAAGCGACCTTCTGGAGGCGAAGGCGGTGGTTCGCCAGGCGGGGTTTTCGGATAGACTGGAAAAACCCTATGCTGCCTGGCTTGAGGTCCTGGTCGACCATTATCGGGACCTGCTGGCAGCCGATGGCGACGATTTTGACACCCTGGCGCGCAAGGCCTACCACACCCGCACCAACTACCTGCTGACCCTCAACCGCCTGAACACGGTGGAAAAGGAGTACTACGCAGCCCTCAAACCACAGCTGGATGGCACCGAGGGCACGGCCGACATCATCGCCATCATGGAGAAGGAATCGCAGCGGCTGCGGCGAGACTTGGCAGAACAGGTTTTTGGCTGAACGGCCGGAGCGTCTTTTTGCTCTTTGACGCACGCACTGCTCTATCGGACTGGGCGAAAGGCCTATGAATACTCCGATTCAACTCCTGGACCTGGTGGCCCGTGATAAACTGGAAAGGATTCTTCACGTCTTTACCCAGGCAACGGGGGTGGCTTCGATCATTGCCAACGTGGAGGGCCATCCCCTCACGCGACCACATAATTTCACCCCCTTTTGTCTCGATTATTGCCGCTCGACGGAAAAGGGTCGCGGCAAATGCCACGAAAGTGACCGTCATGGTGGGCTGGAATCGGCACGGTCCCGAAAGACCTATATTTACACCTGCCTGAGCGGGGGACTCATTGATTGTGCCGCACCGGTGATCGTGGAGGGATATCACCTTGCGACCATTCTGGCGGGTCAGGTGTGCGAGGAACCCATTGCCGAGGAAGCGGCGCTCGAACGCGCCCGGGCCATCGGCATAACGGATCTCGACGGCTATCTGCAAGCGCTCGCCCGGGTCCCGCTCATGACCCGCGAACGGCTGCTGGCTGTGGTCAACCTCATGTCCGAAATCACCCAGACCATCAGCGAGCTGGCCCTGCAGAAGCACCTCCTGCACAAGCACTCTCAGCAGTATCTCAGCCGCTTGATCAACAGCGTTTCCGACTGTATTCTTTCGACTAACGCCGATGGTCGCATCACCATGGTCAATCAGGCCGGCATCATGATGTTCGGTCTTGAAAGGGAGCGGCTCCTCGGAGAGTCGATCGGTCTGCTGTTCATGGAAGATGATGCCGGTTCTCCCTGCTGCACGATCCCCGTGCTCCGGTCCGGTCTCAATCAGCGGGGCGAGCTGACAGCGATCTCCTCTGCCGGGCAAACGTTTCCGGTGCAGGTGTCGTTTTCTTCCATCGATGAACCCGGCCAGCACCAGGCCGGCCATGTCTGGGTCATCCGGGATATTTCGGAAGAGAAGCGGCTGGAGCGGATGAAGGAGGACCTGGTGGGGATGCTCACCCATGATCTGCGCAACCCGATTCTGTCCCTGCAGAAGGTCTTGCAGCTAACTATCAACGATACCCTCGGTCCTCTCAACCTCAAACAAAAGGATGTCATGGAGCTGGCACTGGCCACCTGCCATCAACTGGCCGGGATGGTCAATGATATTCTGGATATCTACCGCAATGAAAGCGGCCGGTTCGTCCTGCATCGGACGCCGGTCCAGCTGGATCGCATCATTCTCGACAGCTTCAGTCAGCTGGATCTGTTTGCCAAAGAGAAGCGAATCACCCTGGAATTCTCGACCCGGTCGTTGCCTCTTGTGGTGTTGGCGGATGAAAAACGCCTGAGGCGGGTCCTGGTCAATTTGCTCGAGAATGCCATCAAGTACAGCCTGGAAGAGGGGCTTATCCGGGTCGAGGTCGATCGGATCGATGGAGAAGGGCCATCGTGGGAGCCTTCCCAGGACCGAAGGCTGCGGCCCGACCGCCTTAGAATGGTTCGGGACACCCTGCTGTTGACCTTTACCGATCGAGGGATCGGGATCCCCTCTGAATACCAGCAAGCCATTTTCGACAAGTACTTCACCATCAAATCCGACCATGAAAGCCGGCGGGAAGGAGTGGGGCTGGGCCTGGCTTTCTGTAAACAGGTCGTGGAGGCGCATGGGGGGACCATCTGGGTGGAATCGCCCATTCAGAGCGACGGCTCTGGCCGCCCGCGCGGCTGCCGCTTTTACCTGACCCTGCCGGACAACCTGGCAGGGTCGGCCGGATGAGGGTCGTGCTTACCGATGCGCTTTCTACAAAACGTTTGCTATTATAGATCTGAATGCTTTGGTGACTGGAGAGCGCAACTCGGATGACTTGGCGGCAGGCTCCTCGGGGTTTTGGCGTCATGACGACGGAGGGCGAATCCGTCATCTCGGTCTGAGCCTGTTATTACAGGGGCCTATTGGATCATGAAGGTCTTTCTTGCCGACGATCATCCTTTATTTCGCATGGGCTTGCGGATCGCTCTGGAGCAGGAAGCCGACCTCGAACTCACCGGAGAAGCCAGCGACGGCTTCAGTGCGGTCGACAAGATCCGTGCGGATCCCCCGGATGTCGCCCTGATCGATGTGGATATGCCGGGGATGTCGGGGATTCGAGTGATCCGGGTGCTGCGCAAGGCCTATCCGACCATGAAGATCCTTGTCCTTTCCACCTACGATGACGAAACCTACATCTACGGCGCCATGCAGGCAGGGGCGGACGGCTATGTGCTCAAGTGCGTAGAGGTTGTCGAACTGGTGCGGATCATCAAGTCCTTCCGGGAAGGACAGCAGGTGGTCTCACCATACCTGGTGAACCTGTCGGTGGCTGCCGAAGCGGCTGAGGGTGCGAGTGAGGAGTTGCGAGCCGAGGATGAACCAACGTTGACCCAGAGGGAGCAGGAGATCCTTCGGTTTCTCATCCAGGGGGAGAGCAACAAGGAAATCTCGCAGCATTTGTATGTCAGTGTGGAAACCGTGAAGAGCCACATCAAGAGCATCTACCACAAGCTTCAGGTGAAGAACCGGGTGGAAGCCGTAACCGTGTCCATGAAAAAGAACGTGCTCCCGTAGTCGGTTCTCGGCCGGCGCAAACCAGGTGCCTTCGAGGCGTCCTGCACCATCATTGGCTTGACCTTGCTTACCGTTTCAGCCCATATCACCCGAAAGAGGGAGATAATTTCCCTCTCCTGAGGGATTTCGGTTGCATTGCGTTTCTTTTATCCTAGAATGGCTGAAGGGGTTATGATGCAGTGCGGTTTCCACAGCCGATGATGAAAGCTGTCCCCCACAGCTCGGATTTTTGGGACATGCTCGTTACCCCTGTTTTTCTCCTCTCCCGGTAACCCCTTGCAGACCGACCAGCTACGGGAGCTTTCCCCGGCTGGGTGCAGACAGCCACAACCGGCAACGCTTCAATGGTGGGTGATGACCCTGGTGGCTCATTGCGGCATCGAGGTCTTTTGCTTTCAGCGGATTCACGTGAAACGGGCAAGTTGCGGTAACTCCCAGGTGCTCATGCCGGGCCGCAGGGATGCAGAGCAGCACGATTGCCTCTGTATCTCGGCTCGAGAACAGCACCGGTGAAATCACGGGAATCCGCGTGGAACCGTTTTTTGCGGTCTTTCGGACACCAAATTACAACAGGGGGAATGGGTATGAGTCGGATCCTGATTGCACCAAGTCGTTATGTTCAGGGGCAGGGCGCCATCCACGAAATCGGTCTGCATGCGGCAAGACTAGGCACGAAGGCCCTGGTTACGGGTGGCAAGCGAGCCCTCGCAGCCTGTGGGGAGGCGATCCAGGCCAGCCTCAAGGAAAAGAATCTCAGTTGTGTCCAAGAAATGTTCAATGGCGAATGCTGTGACAATGAAATCAATCGCCTGGTGGCCCTCGCCCGGAAAGAAGGAGCGGATTTCGTCATTGCCACCGGGGGCGGCAAGGTCATCGATACGGGCAAGGCAGCGGCTCATGCAATGAAAGTGCCTGTAATCGTGGTGCCGACCATTGCCGCAACCGATGCTCCCTGTTCCGCCCTGTCGGTGGTCTACAGCGATGCAGGAGTGTTCGACCGTTACCTGGTCCTGCCTCACAACCCGAACTGTGTCCTGGTGGATACCAGCATCATTGCCAACTCGCCCGTCGAAACCCTTGTATCCGGGATGGGAGATGCGCTGGCCACTTTCTGGGAGGCGGACACCTGTGCCAAGAGCTGCAAGCCCAATGTCCTGACCGGTGGCTCTCCCCCGACGCGTTCCGCCATCGCCCTGGCCCGCCTCTGCTATGACACCATCCTCGAATTCGGTCTGCAGGCCAAGCTGGCCGTGGAAAAGCATTGTGTGACCCCGGCGGTGGACGCGGTGGTCGAGGCCAACACCCTGCTTAGCGGACTTGGGTTTGAGAGCGGCGGTTTGGCGGGCGCCCACTCGGTGCACAACGGCTTTACCGTGCTGGAAAGCTCCCACCACAAACTCCACGGTCAGAAGGTGGCCTTCGGGACCCTGACCCAGTTGGTCATGGAAGGACGCTCGTCTGATGAAGTTTACGAGGTGCTGGATTTCTGCCTCTCTGTCGGGCTGCCGGTCAGCCTGGACGATCTGGGGATCCGCAACCCCACGCGGGAAGATATTCGCAGGGTGGCCGAGGCTACGACCGCTCCGGGAGAAACCATTCACGCTACCTGGTTCGATGTGAATGCCGACATGGTCGAGGCCGCCATCTGGACCGCGGATGCGCTGGCCAGGGACTATAAAGAAGGAGCCTGATCATGGCTCTGTTACCTGTTTCCATCAGCATCGGAGTGCTGTGTGGCATCTGGTTTCATCTCACCGTCATGGTTCCCTGGCTGGTAGCCTGGGTGGGCTATGCGGCCTGGGCGAGCTTTTATTATGCCGGCGGCAACCAGGAAGCACTCGGCAAGTCCATCGCCGCCAATGTGGCCGGGATGGTCCAGGGGGCGCTCTTCTTCTGGCTGTGGGTGACCTTCGGCGGTGGGAATATGATCTTGCTGTCGGTGTGGATTGGGCTTTTCTGTTTCGTGATGACCATCGAGGGTAATATTCCGTTGCTTTCCGCGATTCCGGGGCAGTTTGTGGGGGCTGCCGTGTTCTTCGGAAATCTCGGAGGACACAAAGGAGATACTGTCGCCACCCTGGTGAATACTTTCGTGTGCATGCTGATCGGCAATTTGGCGGGCATTCTCTCTGCAAGGCTGCCCGACCTGTTCAAGAAGAAAGAGGCTGCGGCTTGAGGTCATATCTAAGAGGGGGAATCGTGGTGAGCAGTAAGCGGCGCCCCACGATTCCCGGGATCGTGATGTCTTTTCGATTGGGAGGATGGAAAATGGTGAAAGAAGCGTTGGGCCTGATTGAGACCAAGGGGTTGGTTGCCATGATCGAAGCATCGGATGCCATGGTGAAAGCCGCCAATGTGCAACTGGTCGGTTATGTGAAGATCGGTGCCGGGCTGGTGACGACCATGGTTAGAGGTGACGTGGGGGCGGTGAAGGCCGCTACCGATGCCGGGGCGGCCGCGGCCCAAAAGGTGGGCGAAGTCGTTTCCGTGCATGTCATCCCCAGACCGCACCAGGATGTCGAGAAAATCCTGCCGCAGGTCCCCATTACCGAATAGCCGGGGAAGGGGATCCTATCCGCAATTGCTCAGACTCGGGAGGTGACGTCCGATGCAAGAGGAACTGATCAACAAGGTCATGCAAGAGGTGATGAAGAGGGTGGGTGCCACTGCCTCCGGGAAGCCGAACCCCAAAGAAGCGGCGGCTGGCAATGCCGGGGCGGCCGGAATGAGTTCCGGCCTGGTGCAGGTAACCGAGTTCGTGGGGGTGGGTCTGGGGGAGACTCAGGGCATTGTCATTGCCAACCTGGATCCCATTGTCCACTCGCTCATGGGCATCCCGGAAAAATACCGCTCCATCGGCGTTATCGGCGGTCGCACCGGGGCCGGCCCCCAGGTCATGGCGGCGGATGAAGCCGTCAAGGCGACCAACACGGAAATCCTGGCCGTGGAAATGCCGCGCGATACCAAGGGGGGAGCGGGCCACGGCAACCTGATCATCTTCGGCGCCGAGGATGTTTCCGATGCCCGCCGCGCCGTGGAAGTAACCCTCGAGGTCCTGCCCAAGTACTTTGGCGATGTTTATGGCAACGACCAGGGCCATCTCGAGCTTCAATACACGGCCCGTGCCAGCCGCTGCCTGAACTACCTTTTCAAGACTCCGGAGGGCAAGGCTTTTGGGCTGATTCTGGGAGCGCCGGCGGTGATCGGGGTGCTGATGATCGATACGGCAGTCAAAGCTGCCGACGTTGAAGTGGTGGGTTATGCCTCTCCTGCCAAGGGTACCAGTCTCACCAACGAGGTCATGATCTGGGTGACCGGCGATTCGGGTGCCGTGCGGCAGGCGGTGATTGCCGGCCGGGAGATCGGCGTCAAGCTGCTCGGAGCTTGGGGGCAGGAACCCAAGCCCGTCACGCAACCCTACATTTGATCGAGAAGGGGCACCCGATGAGTAAGAGACAGAAGCGCTTTGAGGTGCTGGCCGAGCGTCCGGTGAACAAGGACGGCTTCATCAAGGAATGGGTTGAGGTGGGCTTGGTGGCGATGGACAGCCCCAACGACCCGGCACCCGGGATCAAGATTCAAAACGGTAAGGTGGTTGAACTGGACGGAAAACCTCGCGCTCAGTTCGACCTGATCGATTTGTGGATTGCTGACCACTGCATCGCTACGAGCGTTGCCGAAAAGGCCATGGCCATCGATTCACTCCAGTTTGCGCGAATGCTGGTGGATATCAATGTGCCGCGCTCCGAAATTATCCGGCTGGCGGTGGGCATGACCCCGGCCAAGATTGTGGACGTATTGAAGAAGATGAATGTGGTTGAGCTGATGATGGCGATGCAGAAGCTTCGGCCGCGCCGCACGCCCTCCAATCAAGCCCACGTGACCAATTTGAAGGACCACCCGGCGCTGTTGGCAGCCGATGCGGCGGAAGCTTCCTATCGTGGGTTCAGCGAAGAAGAAACCACCGTAGGGGTGGTGCGTTATGCCCCCATGAATGCGCTTTCGATTCTGGTCGGCTCGCAGACCGGTCGCCCCGGCGTCATCACCCAGTGTGCCGTCGAGGAAGCTCTCGAACTCAGCATGGGCATGCGCGGGCTCACCGCCTATGCGGAGACGGTCTCGGTCTACGGCACCGAACAGGTGTTCGTGGATGGTGACGATACGCCCTGGTCCAAGGCTTTCCTGGCTTCGGCCTATGCCTCCCGGGGGCTGAAAATGCGCTACACCTCCGGCACCGGTTCCGAAGTGCAGATGGGCTATGCCGAAGGCAAGTCCATGCTCTACCTGGAAATCCGCTGCGTCATGATCTCCAAGGGTGCCGGCGTGCAAGGGTTACAGAATGGTTCCATCAGTGTTATCGGGGTGCCGGGGGCGGTGCCGGCAGGGATTCGCGCCGTGCTGGCGGAAAATGTGGCAACCGTCCTGATGGATCTCGAAGTGGCTTCCGGCAACGATCAGACCTTCACTCATTCTCCCATTCGCAACACCGCCCGCATGCTCATGCAATTCCTGCCCGGCACGGATCTGATCTTCTCGGGGTACAGTGCCGTGCCCAATTACGACAACATGTTTGCAGGGTCCACCCACGACAGTGACGACTACGACGATTATCTGGTGTTGCAGCGCGACCTTCAAATCGATGGCGGCCTTCGTCCGGTGAAAGAAGCGGAGGTGATCATGATCCGCAACAAGGCAGCCCGTGCGCTCCAGGCCGTCTTCCAGGAACTGGGGCTGCCGCCCATCACCGATGAGGAAGTCGACGCCGTAACCTACGCTCATGGGAGCAAGGATGTTCCGGACCGCAATGTTCCCGAGGATCTCCGGGCTGTCGAGGACTTTATGAAGCGTGGCGGCAACGGTGTGGACGTGGTCCGGGCTCTGGTCAAACACGGATACCGGGATATTGGCGAAGCGGTCCTCGGCGTGCTCAAACAGAAGGTCTCGGGCGACTATCTCCACACTTCGGCCATTTTGGAGGCCAATTTCGAGGTGCGGAGTGCGGTCAACGACCTGAACGATTACCAGGGACCGGGTACCGGGTATCGTCTGGAAGGGGAACGCTGGGACATCCTGAAGGACATCCCGCAGGCCATTAGCCCCGAGGACGTTTAAGCCTGAACCAGGGAGGGTGACAAATGAAGATTACGGAAGAGCTGGTCAGGGAGGTCATCCTTGAGGTGCTGCGGGAATTGGAGACAGGTGAGAAGCCCGCCAAGACCTTCAAGGAGGATGGTCCTCCCCTTTCGTTCAAGGAACTGGGCGTGGCCAGGACCGGCACGGATAAGAGCGAAGTTGTCGTCGCCGTGCCTCCCGCTTTTGGCGCCGTGATGAACAAGACTATCATCGGGATTCCGCACCAGCAGGTCCTGCGGGAGATCGTTGCCGGAATCGAAGAAGAGGGGCTCAAGGCACGCCTGGTAAGAGTTCATCGGACTGCGGACGTTGCCTTCATCGCGCATGAGGCCGCCAAATTGAGTGGTTCTGGCATCGGCATCGGCACTCTTTCCCGCGGCACTTCGGTGATCCATCAGCGGGACCTCAAACCGCTGCAGAATCTGGAACTGTTCTCTCAATCCCCCCTGTTGGATCTCGAAACCTTTCGCGCCATCGGACGCAATGCGGCCAAGTACGCCAAAGGTGAAAGCCCGCGCCCGGTACCGGTACGCAACGACCCCATGGCCCGGCCCCGCTACCAGGGACTGGCGGCGCTGCTGCACAACAAGGAGACCCAGTACGTGAACCCGGATAAGCCTGCCCAGGAGGTGTCGGTTCAGCTCTAACCGGGCGGTGCCGTCAATCCGGACAGGAAGGGGCAGACCATTTGCGGGAGGAAAAGTCGACCATGAGTGATGAACAAATGTCCAAATTAATCGAGCGCATGGCCCGGACCAAGGGGCTGAATATCTCCCCCGAGCTTCTCCAGGAAGCGGTCAAACGGGTGGTGGTGGCGCTCAGTGAGAATGCCCCGGGCGGGCCGGGTGCGAATGCCAAACGGCTTGATCCCAAAAAGGATTATCCCCTGGCGCAGAAGCGGCCCGACCTGGTGCGGACCGCCACCGGGTTAAGCCTTGGCGATATAACTCTGGACAAGGTTGCCAACGGACAAGTTTCCTTCGAAGACATGAAAATTCAGCCGGAGACCCTGGAATACCAGGCGCAAATCGCCGATGCCTGCGGACGGCCGCAGCTGGCCAGCAACATCCGGCGCGCCGCGGAACTGACCCGCATTGCCGATGAACGGGTGCTGGAGATTTATGAAGCGCTGAGGCCCTACCGTTCGAGCAAGAAGGAGTTGCTCGACATCGCTGCGGAACTGGAATCACGCTACCAGGCGCGCATCTGCGCTGCCCTGGTGCGGGAGGCTGCGGAAGTCTATGAGAAGCGGGGGCGTCTGCGACGGGAGAGTTGAACCGGGATACTCGAGTGGCGTGGCAGTCCTTCGAATGACTTCGTGGATCAGCGGTACTCCAGGCGGCGGGAAGGTTCCCTGGGAATCATGCCGAGCTCTGGAGCCACTGGGCAGGACGAGGGTTCGAGGTGAGGGGACCGGATGGTATGGGATACATCGCGGGGGTTGACGTTGGGAATAATACCACCGAGGTGGCCATTGCCGAGGTGAAGGGACAGGGCGAAGTCTCCTTTGTTGCCAGCGCCATTGTGAGGACTGTGGGCATCAAGGGGACGCTGCAAAACGCCATGGGCGTTATCACGGCCCTTGACGAGGCGCTGAAGCCCCTGGCGCGGCGGCGCAGCGACCTTGCTCTGATCCTGCTCAACGAGGCGGCGCCGGTTATCGGGGACGTGGCCATGGAAACCATCACCGAAACCATCATCACCGAATCGGCGATGATCGGACACAATCCCGCGACGCCCGGCGGGCAGGGTCTGGGGGTCGGAACCACCATTTCACTCGAGGCCCTGGGTTCCGCTCCTGCGGGTGGGCAATGGATCGTGGTGGTTCCGGGAACAGTAGATTTCCGGGAAGCTGCGGCCCGCCTCAACCATCTGATGGGCGCCGGCAGAGAGATAGTCGGTGCCATTGTTCGAAACGACGACGGGGTGCTGATTCATAATCGTCTGTTGCGTCCCGTGCCCATTGTCGATGAAGTGCAATACATCGATCG
>Ga0255347_1003954_pt1 | contig 18551 bp, 18 predicted proteins | sample wastewater_treat_2_FD_192479 | JGI IMG/M metagenome (GOLD analysis project Ga0255347, IMG submission 192479) | Wastewater microbial communities from Lulu Island WWTP, Vancouver, Canada - plant24 | ecosystem: Engineered > WWTP > Wastewater > Unclassified | place: Canada: Vancouver, British...
CTCGTTGTATGCCACGCCAAAGTTGCGGATAACAGAGATGAGGCCCGAAACGACCGACCAGGCAGCCAGCGATTCAAGTGGGTCGGGCATGCGGGAAACTGTGCCAGAGATCAGGGGCGCCCACAAGAGCCAGAGCGTTGAGGTCAATGCCAGGGGGCCGTAAAAAATAATGAATCGTTTTAAGGTGAGCGGATTTTCAACGGGCGGGGCTGCTTTGATTTGCGGTCGAATCTTGCGGATGCGAAGTCCGGCGTAAATGGCTTCGACAGAAACGCCCATGCCCTGGGTAATAGCAGCCAGAGTGGCACCAGGAATAGTTTTGAGGGAAAAACCAATTATCAAAACGATCAAATCTGTTATCAGACGAACGGCTGTGGTTTCCCCGACCATGCGGGAATTGCCAAAGCGGATCATCGCCCCTTGTTGAAACCGTCGGTAAGCGATGGACAGGGTCCAAGGCGTGAGGAAAATCAGACTGGCACGACCGGGCTCGATCACATCGGGCGGCGCCTGTAAAATGACTTTGACGATGAAATCGTAAAGCGGGGTAATTGCGATGAGCAAGTGCAAAGCGGACAAAAAGATGCCCATCCCCAAAGTGATTTTTTTGAGGCGTTGGTAGGAGAGCCAATCTCTGCTGAAGGCGGTGGAGGCTGCCAGAAGCATAATGATCGGCGCTTCGATAATCAGCGCTAAGGGAAAGACAACCCCGCCATAGGTGGCGAGGTTGATTTCGGCATCGGGAAGTCGGGCAATGAAGGCATTGATGGTAGGCAATTCAAGCGCCATTAAGATCCAGCTGGCGACTAATGGCAGCCAGGTAATCAAGATTTGTTTGTAGGTGAGATTGCCCGGATGGGTAATTTTATCTGTACTCAATGCAGAAGTCCTCGCGGATTAGATAATTATTGAACATAAAGATGAAGTATACCATGCCATCATCTGGTTGGAAATTGTTTAAAAAATGATGATGGATACGCCTAATTTATTGAAAATTGTGAATAAAAATTTTTTGATTTGGAAACAAAGCCTGTCCATTCAATTCGAATTAGTGTTTAGAAGAATTTTAAAAAAATGACCAGGATTGTTTTTTTTGATTCGAAATATCGATATAAATCTCAAAGTGTGAACTTTCTAACAATTTAATCCCTGATTATCATGCCTTTTTCAAAAACCGTTGCAATAATTATTGCAAAATTCTAACGCTTTTCATGCAATACATGGTATATAATTGTTTAAAAATATTTGCGGAGGCGCTATGTCAAAATTGCCTTTTGAACGTGGACAGGGGTGGGTTGAGTGGATTTTGATTGCAATTTTGGTGATTCTAATTCTTGTTACAGTCTTTTTATTATTACGTCCTGCGATGATTAACTACTGGCAGGATTTTATTCAATCATTACAGCAGTAAAAAATTTGGTTTCATAATCGGGTGAAAGCCGGCTTCGATGATCCCAATTAAAGCTTTGACCATAAGGGGGTTCTGGCAATTGTTAGATTGGATTTACCCGCCTGTTTGCGCCAGCTGTGGAGAGCCCGGATACCGGGTGTGTGAGAGCTGCCGAGCGAAAATCAAATTTATTCGGGGAGAGGGTTGTTTAATCTGCGGTGGACCCATATCGAAAGGAAATTCAATTTGCAACGAATGTCGATTGCGACCCCCAAATTATTCTGCGGTTCGGAGTTTGGCGGTTTATGAAGGTGTTGTTCGCGATTGCATCCACGCGTTGAAATATGATAACAACCGTGGTTTAGGGGAATATTTTGCAGAATTGCTGGGTAAACTTTTTGCCAAAACAGACTGGCAGGTCGATTTTATTATGCCAGTTCCTTTAAGCTCGAAACGTTTGGCTAAAAGAGGTTATAACCAGGCTGCTTGTATTGCAAAACCATTAGCTTCATATTTAGGTATCCCTTACCATCCTTTTGGAATCCAACATCTGCGCGATACACCCAGTCAGGTGGGGCTTTCGGCTGAGGCTCGTCGGCAGAATGTGAAAGAAGCATTTGCAGCAATCCCTGAAATTGTTGTTGAAAAACGTGTGCTGGTTGTTGATGATGTAATGACGACCGGCGCCACATTGGAAGCGTGTGCTGCTGTTTTGCGTGCGGCTGGAGCCAGTGTGGTTTATGGCTTAACACTGGCAAGATCTGGTGACCATGCGTTGAATATTGACTAACTGGATCGAGAAACAAGTATAATTGATAAACCTAATTAATAATGGAGGCAAAAATGACTGTCAAAATCGAAATCTTTACCAAGAATTTAGAATTGACCGATCGGCTTAATGATTACGTTGTTACAAAGGTTGAAAAGCTGGAAAAATTCCTGGAGGATGTTGATGAAAGCCGGGTAGATCTTTCCCATGTGAAAACGGCAAGAAATGCTGATGATCGCTATGTTGCCCAGCTGACATTACGCGGTAAGGGCTTCATTCTGCGATCGGAAGAACGGGCAGACAGTATTTTTTCGGCGGTAGATGCAGCACTGGATAAAATGCGACGGCAAATTGCACGCTATAAGGGTAAGCGTACCCGCGGTCGGGGTGACGGGCAGACCATTGCTGAAGTCATTGAAACACCCTCGGATGAGATCCTTGAAATGGAAGAAACACCAATTATCGCCCGTCGCAAACGATTTATGCTGATTCCCATGGATGAGATTGAGGCCATTGAACAAATGAAACTTTTAGGTCATGAGAGCTTCTTTGTCTTCTTCAATGCCAACACCAATGAGTTTAACGTCCTTTACCAGCGCCGTGATGGCAGTTACGGCATCATTATTCCCGAAGTCGGATAAACCAAACATTTGTCTTCACGAAACGGCTTGTAAGCGAAAATGCTTGCAAGCCGTTTTTTCTTATTTCAGGTAGAATCATGAAAAAATTATTTAAAGTTAATTGGAGGCTTCCAATGAGTATAAATTGTGATGATCCCCTGGCAACAGCAGCGGATTTGTTTTGTGAAGAGCCCATGGATACCGAAGCAATCGAAGGGGCGATCAAAGATATCCTGAACGCTATCGGTGAAGATAGCGATCGTGAAGGCTTGATAAGGACACCACACCGTGTGGCAAAAAGTTATAAGGAATTGCTTTCTGGGTACCGGATGGACCCACGTGAATTAATTAACGAAGCAATATTTGATGTGGCGTATGATCAGATGGTGATTGTGCGTGATATTGAATTTTATAGCATGTGCGAGCATCATATGCTGCCCTTTATGGGGCATGCCCATGTCGCTTATATTCCATCAGACAAGGTTATCGGTCTTTCAAAAATTCCCCGTATTGTGGATTTGTTTTCGCGGCGTTTGCAAGTTCAAGAGCGAATGACCACTCAAATTGCGGAATACCTGGATGTGGTTCTTAAACCCAAGGGTGTGGCGGTTGTTGTTGAGGGGGTGCATATGTGCATGATGCTGCGGGGCGTTAAAAAACACGATGCACGTATGACGACTTCAGCGATGTTGGGCGCCTTTCGAAAAGATATATCAACGCGTATGGAATTTTTGGATAATATTTCTCGTAATGCGCAACGCTTGCAATATTAACGAGAACGGGTTATTTCAACCCCGACCGATTCTGCTGCAGGTACTGCATTTGGTTTTTCAACGCGCAGCCAGATAGTGGCAATGCGTTCATCTTTCAAGATTTCAGCGGCCAGGGCTTCTATCAGGGCTTCGATGGTCAGGTGTGATTTGCTTTGAACATAGTTGGCAATTTTCTTCGCTAATGTTGAATAATTTACTGTTTGCCGGATGTCGTCATTTTGTGCTGCTTGTTGAATATCTGTTGCCGCAACAGCGCTGATACGGATTAATTGCGGAGTTGTTTGTTCATGCTCATGAATTCCGAGCAAACCAGCAACGGCAAGATTGGTTATAAAAATTTTGTCCATAGATCACTCATTCCTGTTGTAGATATTGTACCGAAGAAACATTTTTGAGGTGAAATGAAAATTGTTGCTTTTTCAATTAATCCAATTTTCCCCGATGTAATTACTGGCGGTGCATCAAAACATCTTTTTCATATCACGCGTTTACTGGGACAAGAAGGGCATGAGGTACAAATATTGTGCGCTCGCGACAAGGTGAAATCCTCACGCTTTGAATGGTCAAAAAATGTACAAGTTCTGCCGATTTTGCCCTTTCACCTCCCTTTCCCGCAGCCTTACGCGATTAGCGGCGCTGATTTAGGTTTAATTATAGAACGAATTTCCCATCATCTGGAAACTGCAGATCGGTTTTATATCCACGATGGTGAATTCCTGTTACCGGATGTGTACGCTGACATTCCAACGGTGACCTCATTTCGAGACAATATTTACCCTGAATCGGTCCTGGGAACTTTTATTGGTAAAGCCGATGAAATAATATGTATTTCACAATTTTCATCCGAAGTAATTCGCGCAACTGCGGGACGTTTTTATCCCGGTCTGCGGGAGCGCATTCACCTGATAAATAATGGAATCGATTTAGAAGTTTTTAAACCGGTTCAAACCGATTGTTTGGCCAAGCGGCTGGGTGTTGATCCGCAACACGATATCATCATTTTACATCCGCATCGTCCAGAACCGGGCAAAGGATTGCCGGAAACGATCAGGGTTGTTGATAAGCTGGTTCATAAATATGGCTTGCAAAATATTAAGGTGCTGATCCCAGAATGGATTGAATCGATGGTCTCTGGCGGTGAAGCGAGTTTTTATAAAGAGATGATGAATCTGATGCAAGAGCTGGGTGTTCGGAGACATTTTGTCTTTACCCCCTGGATGCCTCAAGAACAGATGTCGGCACTTTACAGTTTAGGGCGTGTGACTTTGTGTTTGGGCAATTTTGTAGAAACTTTTGGTAATGTTGCATATGAATCGCTGGCTTGCGGGACGCCAAGTATCGTTGCCAGGGTGGGGGTGCATCGCACATTACTACCCGACGCTCTGATTTACAAGGTTGATTTTGGCGATATTGATGGCGCTGTTGATCGTGTTGTGGAGATTTTAGATGGAGGCTGGAAAAAGCAATCAGAGGTGTGGGAATTTTTGCGAGAAAACTTGGATTATCAAAGGCAGGTTTCGGCATATCGGGAAATTATTACCCAATGTAAAAAACGCGAACCGCTCCGTTTTTCTCCATATTCAACTTCGCCAGAGCAAAAATTCTGTCTGGCACCCTGGTGTTATTTAGCCGAAGATCGGATCTATCATGATTATCGGGGTGATTATGTTTATGATGGTGATTTGATTGCGATTTTGCATGAACAAAAAAATTTTAGTAAAAAAGATGCAGAAAAACGGCAAATATCAGAACAGCAGTGGGATTTATGGCTGGAGGAAACATTGATTGTTCCCGCAGATTTGCTTCAATGAGTTATTTGAAAGGAAAATGAAAATGTCAATTTTTAATAATAAGATCATTGTTGTTACCGGTGTAGCCGGCAATTTAGGAAGGGCTGTAGTAACTGTTTTTTTAGAAGCGGGAGCTACCGTGTGCGCCCTGGATCACCGTCATGGTCGACTGGAGAAGATCCTGGAAGGAAATACCACGAGATTGCATTTTTTTGAAGATGTTGATAGTACAGATCGCGACGCTATGATTGCGACAGCCAATAAGATCAAATCCACTGTTGGTATTGTTGATGTGCTCGTAAATACCGTAGGCGGTTTTACTATGGGGCAACGCGTTGATGAAATCACCGCTGATACCTGGGATCATATGATGAATTTAAATGTACATCCATTTTTAAATGCAGCAGCGGCATATGTTCCTGGAATGATTTTAGCCGGAAAGGGGAAAATTGTGACCGTGGGTGCAGGCGCCTCGCTAAAAGGTGGTGCCAAGATGGGTGCATACTCCGCTGCTAAAGGTGCTTTGCTAAGGTTAACAGAAAGCCTGTCAGCCGAGTTAATGGGTAAAAACATTCAGGTTAATTGTGTGTTACCTGGAACTATCGACACACCCGAAAACCGTAAGGCAATGCCAGATGCTAATTTTGCGCGCTGGGTAAAACCCGAACAAATTGCAAAGACAATTTTGTTTTTGGCATCAATCGATGCTGATGCTATAACTGGAGCAGCGATTCCCGTTACTGGCGGGTAAGGATTTATAGATACTGCCCGCCATCCACACGTAAGAATGCACCGGTTGTGAAATCGCTTTTAATAAAATGAAGGGCGTTCTCCACTGCGATTTCTGGGCTACCTGTGCGATTGAGAGGGATATTTTCCTTCGCGTAGGCTTTTAAATCAACATCTTCTTTACCAGCCAGTGGAAGCATGATACCCAATCCAAGCGCGTTGACGGTGATGTTTGGCGCCAGTTCAATGGCAAATAAACGCGTCATTTCTACCAGTGCAATTTTTGTAAGGTGATATGCAAAATAGGATGGTTGTGGCCGATTGATTTGAGCATCGGCGATATTTAAAACCCTTCCCGGTTTGCTTTTGGGTAATTGCTTGGCAAAGGCTTGGGTAAGTAAGAATGGCGTTTGTAAATTGATACGGAATTGAGAATCCCAGGTTTTTAAGTCAGTCTCTAAACCGGTACTTTTCAGATAAATACCCGCACTATTTATCAGAATATCAATATGTTCAAAATATTCGCGTGAGCGGAGAAACAAAGATTGGACAGCTGATATATCCGTAAAATCTGAAGCAAGAGCTACCGCTTTCACGCCATGATCCGCAGCGAGCTGGACCGTTTCATCTGCTGGTGCTGATGATTCGTTGTAATGAACAACCAGGTTCACCCCCTCTTGTGCCAATGCAAGAGCAAAGGCGCGCCCTAATCTGATTCCACCTCCGGTGACCAGAGCTGTTTTACCCTTCAATTCCATCTTCCACCTCGCTTAATTCAGTAATTTGTGATTTATCAGGCATTTTTTCCAGAATTTCCTGAATGGAAATTCCCGTGGCAGGATGCCGAAAATCGGGTGCCATCTCCGCTAATAACTTGCCCAGATACCGGTATTTTAACACGTCCGGGTTTGGAATTTGTTTTTCAGCAGAAGAAAATACATCCGCGCCGAAGGTTAATACATCCAGGTCCATGGCTACCCGGGTCTTGTTGCCGGGCTCTCTACCAAGTTTCTTTTCAATTGCTTTCAACCGATTAACAAAATCTGGATAGCTAAGGTCTGTTTCCAGTTCAAACAATCTGTTGAGAAATGCCTGAGTATTGGGGTTTTGGTTCACATCTTCTGTGCGATAAATATTAGATTTTCTTCTGATATGAAAATTCTCTGCAAGCAAATTTTCGCCCTTCACGATATTTTGTTTTGAGTTTAGGTTTGAGCCCATACTGATGATGGCGTTGGTTTTTTTTAACCCGGGGTAGGCGCGTATGTAAAGTAACCATAAAGCGCCCAGCAAAACAATAAAGGCAATTAATTGGCGCCCATCAAACCTGCCAAGCAGAACCTTTTCTGCGGTAAATGCACTGATAAAAAGGGATGTTCCGCTAATTCCTATGGCTGTAACACTGAACAAAACCCCGCTATGTCTGAAACCAGTCGTTTTTAGAAACTTGGTGTGGAAAAACAGGCTAACCAGTAACATTCCTCCCAGAATAAACCCATAAAGCTGCACAGGGTGTCGAATAGCATTCCACAATGGGATGCCCCAAGGCAAAGTTGTTGGGATCCCATAGGCATTTCCATTTGCTAAATTTGCCAAATGGATACCCATAAAGATAATTATAAAAAAAGGTGACAGTGTGTCTAAGGTTGGCCAAAGCGGCAAATGCTTTTTTTGTGCGATGACTACAATCGTTAGAATACCGGTAAGGAGACCAAAACCAGCTTCTAACATCGAGGGAGTTAGTGAGATTAGGTTGAGCGGGTTTGCCAAAAAAACAGCGGGATTTTTGAGCATAAAACCTAGGCGGGCACCTAAAATACCCGCGATAATACCGTAAAGAAGTCCATTCTCGATAGCTTCAGCATGGGTTCCCAGGTTTTTGGAGAATTTCATCACTAAAATGTTTGCGATGAAAAAGCTGAACAAAAGGGTGAAACCTGCGGATTGGATGGCCAGAGGACCAATATGAAGGATTGGAAACATACTGCTATTCTTCACCTTTCATAAAAAGTGTATTTAATTGTGCTCGCAAAAAGCCGTCACTGATGCCTGACCCGATAATCACATTTGAGATTTTTCCATCAGGGTTGATAAGATAGGATGTCGGAACAGCATGTATCAGGTATTGGTTGGTAACGGTACCGTCCTGATCTAATAACATGGGGAAAGAATAATTTTGGGCTTGAAAATATGCCTTTGCTGCGGATAGGCTATCTTGATTGGTGGTATTAATTGCCAAAACCTCAAAACCTAAAGAGGAAAATTCTTGATAAACGGATTCTATTTTTGGCATCGTTGCTTTACACACCGAACAGTGTGAAGCCCAAAAAAACAACAAAACTGGTTTGCCTCGGTAATCCGTTATTGAATGGGCAATACCCTCGGGTGTGCTCAGGGTAAAAGAGGGCGCGAAAAATCCTTTGTGCGCAGCTTGCTGATCTGCCTCAGCATGCGTATCCTGGAATAAAATGGGCGAGAAGATGATCCAGATTATGCTGATGAATACCAATGTAATGGCAATTGCAATAAAAGTATTTTTTTTCATCTTTATCATTTAAATATTTTATTGTTTTTATTATTCTAAAGTGACCTGCTGCCTTAAAAAAATTTTTGTATATCCGCAATTAATAAGTCTTCAATGAATATTACCTCAAATCATATCAAATTTTGATACCCGCAGTATTGGTTTCCTGGTAGAAAAATGCTGCCATAAAAGCAATGATAGTGGACGAGCCATTGCTTGAGAAAAGTTTTCATAAGTGAACATGGTATAATAATGCAAGTTAAATATTGAAAGGAAAGTTGGCATGGGAACCGAATCGATTGTTAAAAAGGCAATTGACACAATAAAATTTCTATCCGTCGATGGTATTCAAACGGCAAAATCTGGACACCCTGGCTTGCCCATGGGAACCGCAGGCATCGGTTATGCGATCTACATGAAATGTATGCAATTTAATCCAAAAAACCCTGATTGGTTTAATCGTGATCGTTTTATTCTTTCAGGTGGTCACGGATCGATGCTTGCGTATAGTTTATTGCATTTAACCGGTTATGAACTTTCCCTGGACGATTTAAAGAATTTTCGGCAATGGGGGAGCATTACACCCGGCCATCCTGAATATGGTATGACTCCGGGAATTGAGGTAACAACCGGTCCTTTGGGGCAGGGTTTTGCCAATGGTGTGGGCCTTGCAATCGCAGAAGAACACCTTGCTGCAGAATTTAATCGCCCTGAACATGTGATTATTGACCATTTTGTTTACGCAATAGTGACCGATGGTGACCTCATGGAGGGGGTTGCCTCAGAAGCAGCTTCTTTGGCAGGACACCTCAAATTAGGAAAGTTGATCTATTTTTATGATGACAACAAGATTTCTATTGATGGGTCAACAGATATAACTTTTACGGAAGATCGAGCTGCTCGATTTAAAGCCTATGGATGGCATGTTTTATATGTTGATGATTCCTTTGACATTGATGCATTGGAAAAAGCTGTTAAAGCGGCAAAAGCAGACCCAAGGCCTTCGTTGATTGTAGTTCGCACAAAAATTGGGCAAGGTTTGCCGACTGTAGAGGGTACGGCAGGCGCTCATGGCAGTCCACCAGGATGGGAAGAAATTGATCAGGCAAAAAAGAACGCTGGCTGGCCAATAGAACCAAGGTTTTACGTCCCGGATGATGTACAAGAACATTTTCAGGGGAAAATTTTGGAAGGGCAAAAACTGGAATTGGCCTGGAAAGAAAAATTTGCAGATTATCAGAAAGCTTATCCAGAACTTGCTGCGGAACTGGACCGGCGTATCAAGGGTGCGTTGCCCGACACTTGGGAGGATGCAATCCCCTTCTTTGAAGCAAGTGAAAAGGGAATAGCAACCCGATCTGCCTCAGGTAAAGTGATCAATAGCCTGGCTGGCGTGCTCCCAGAATTGATGGGTGGGTCAGCCGACCTGGCTCCATCAAATATGACCTGGATTGATAACGAAGACGATTTTCAGCCTGAACATCCTGGTGGTCGCAATATGCATTTTGGGGTCCGGGAACACGCTATGGGCGCCATTGTTAATGGTATGGCGGTTCATGGCGGGTTGAAGGCTTATGGGGGTACCTTTCTGGTGTTTTCTGATTATATGCGCGGTGCGATTCGAATTTCCGCATTGTCTAAATATCCTTCAATCTGGATTTTTACCCATGATTCGATTGGTGTGGGCGAGGATGGCCCGACACATCAACCGGTTGAGCATGTCACCAGTTTACGCCTAATTCCAAATTTGGTTACCATTCGACCTTCAGACGCAAACGAGACTGCTCAGGCCTGGCGTTTTGCTATTCAACACAATGGACCTGTAGCTCTGGTTCTTACTCGCCAAAACACCGAAATTATTGACCGGCAACGGTATGCAGATGCGGGGGAATTATTCAAAGGTGCTTATATTTTGGCGGACTTTGGGAATGATGCTCCTGAATTGATCTTGATGGCTTCTGGTTCGGAGGTGGATTTGGTGATTAAATCGGCAGAGCAACTATCAGCTGAAGGTGTTAATGTGAGGGTGGTATCCTTTCCTTCCTGGGAGCTCTTTAAAAAACAAGATCAGGAATATCGGGACAATGTACTTCCGCCACAAATTAAAAAACGTTTGGCAGTCGAAGCCGGTACAACATTGGGATGGGAACGCTGGGTTGGTGATGAAGGCTTAATAATTGGTATTGACAAATTTGGCGCTTCTGCGCCGTATAAGATAGTAATGGAGGCTTATGGATTGACTGTTTCGAACATTACTGCCAAAGCCCGTGAATTACTGAGAGGAAATAAAAAATAACCAATTTGGATGTAATTGCTATTTCTGAAAGAAGGAAAATATGATTATTGCTGTAGCATCTGATCACGCAGGATATCCACTAAAAAAGACGGTACTGGATGTAATTCGAGATTGTGGCCATGAGGCGATTGACCTGGGAACTGATTCGACAGAAAGTGTTGACTATCCTGATTACGCAGAGAAAGCAGGAAATGCAATTGTAGATGGAAAGGCGGACCGGGCAGTTGTGATTTGTGGCTCTGGCGTAGGTGCCTGTATAACGGGCAATAAAATTGTGGGTGTATATGCGTGCTTATGTCACGATACTTATTCAGCGTATCAGGGCGTGGAACATGACCAGATGAATATGTTATGTTTGGGCGCCAGGATTGTTGGCTCGGAGCTGGCAAAGCAAATTGTCAGGTCTTTTCTGAGAGCTATCCCGTCTGAGGATGATCGCCATCAACGCCGGGTGGGAAAAATTAAACGTATTGAAAAACAACAACTATGTGGAGAATCATAAATGAGTAATATAATCCGATTATCCTTGCTCGGACAATCCGTCTGGTACGATAATCTCAAACGCTCGTTGATCAAGGATGGCACGATCGCGAAGATGATTGAGCGACGAGAGATTTTAGGAATAACATCCAATCCCAGTATTTTTGAAAAAGCAATTAAAAGTGACGCTGAATATCGAACCGATTTGCAATTAATGGCATGGGCTGGTTTCTCAGCCGAAGAGATTTTTTATCGTCTGGCGATTCAAGATATTCAAGATTCCGCAGACCTTTTCCGGCCTTATTATGATGCCAGCGGTGGTGCTGATGGATTTGTCAGCCTGGAAGTTAACCCCAAATTGGCAGATGATACCCAGGGCACGATTGCTGAGACAAAATGGTTGTGGGAGGAAGTTAACCGTCCCAACTTGATGGTTAAAATACCGGCTACTAAAGCAGGTTTGCCTGCCATTACAGAGGCGACTGCAGCGGGGATTAACGTAAATGTAACCCTAATTTTTTCACGTGCACGATATAAAGAGGTAATGGATGCATATCTTGCTGGCTTAGAAAAATATCACCAAAAAGGTGGTGACCTTTCAAAAATTCATTCCGTGGCCTCAATTTTTGTTTCACGTTTCGATTCAAACGTAGATCCACGTTTGGATCGGATCATCAAATCTGGTGGAACAAAAGCTGAACAAGCGGAAAAACTTAAAGGAAAGCTGGCTGTTGATAACACTCGACTAGCTTACCAGGATTACCTAAAGTATTTTGCTTCTCCGCGGTTTGAGAAACTGGCGAAGGCAGGGGCAAATAAACAACGGCCTTTGTGGGCATCGACAAGCACTAAGACCCCCGATTACAGCGATATTTTGTATGTCGACGAACTGGTTGCAGAAAACTCTATCAACACTTTAACTCCGGAAACATTGTTGGCATATAATGATCATGGCGAACCAAAGCTCAGAATTGGGGAAAATTTACAACGGGCAGAAACAGATTTTCGTCAGTTAGCTGAATTAGGCATATCCATAGATGAAATCACCCAGGAGCTTGAAGACGATGGCGTGCAAAAGTTTGTCGATGCTTTTGAAAGTTTAGTTGAAGTAATTGAAGAACAACGAAAGGTTGAAGTAGACAGGCTTGGAGCATTAGCGGAAAGTGTAAAGAATCACTTACAACGATTGGAACAAGAAAATGCACTGACAAGGGTCTTTAAAAATGACCCAACTTTGTGGAAAACCTCTCCAAAGGATCAGAATGAAATTCAAATTCGTTTAGGTTGGCGTGATTTGCCTATATTAAGCCAGGCAAGTATCTTCCAAATACAAGAATTTGCTAATGAATGCCGCGCTGCTGGATTTAGGAAAGTTTTGATCCTGGGTATGGGTGGGTCATCGCTTGCACCGGAAACGATGAGCTTGATACTTGGTGGCCAAACTGCGGGTTTGGAATTAAAGATAATCGATTCTACGGTGCCGGCTGAAATCATTGAAATTGAAAAGTGGATTGATTACTCAAAAACACTCTTTATCGTCTCAAGTAAATCTGGAACCACTTCAGAACCCCTGGCACTCTATGCCTATTTTAGGCAATCTGCCGAAAAGGCTTTGGGAAGCACCTGGTCTTCGCATTTTGTTGCTATAACAGACCCAGGCAGCTACTTGGCAGAATTGGCTGAACGAATGGGTTTTAGAGCTGTTTTTACAGCCGACCCCAATGTTGGCGGTCGGTATTCAGCGTTGACCCATTTTGGGCTTGTGCCAGCAGCATTAATAGGTATAGATATTAATAAGTTCCTTCTCCGTGCCCAGGAAATGGCAAAACGCTGCTCTCCAGTGACTTCAATTACACAGAACCCGGGCGCTTTGTTGGGAGTCATTTTGGGAGCCGGGGCATTACAAGGACAAAATAAACTAACTCTCATGGCAGATGACACCATTGCCCCAATCGGCGCCTGGTTAGAGCAGTTAATTGCCGAAAGCAGCGGAAAAGAGGGGAAAGGAATTCTGCCGATCAGTGATGAACCGCATATTGATGCAGAACATTACGGAAAAGATCGATTATTTGTTTATTTGAGGATTTCGGGTCAACACGATGATTTTGTAGCATCGTTAGAAAATGTGGGACATAGCGTTTTAGTTTTACAATGGCAGGACCTTTATGACTTAGCAGGCCAATTTTATTGTTGGGAATTTGCGACAGCGATTGCCTGCAGCCTTTTGGGGGTGAATGCTTTTGATCAACCCGATGTACAAGATGCCAAAGAGCGGACAAAAGAGAAATTGACAATTGCAGCAGAACTTGGGAAAATCGAAGAACCTGATGTAATTTGGGAGCAAGAAGGAGCAAAGGCTTTTGGCTCGGTGTTTGAAGGATTAACTGCATCTGAAGGCTTACAGGCGGTTGCAGAGGCTTTTATTGCTCAGGCTGGGCCAGGTGATTACATTGCGATAAATGCTTTTCTTTCACGCGATGCTTTCAACGAGGAATGGTTGACTGCACTAAGAAAGTATATCCTAATGCACACCGGTTGTGCCACAACGCTTGGGTTTGGCCCACGGTTTTTACATTCGACAGGACAGCTCCACAAGGGCGGAGCCAACAATGGACTTTTTCTGCAGATTACAAAAGATGATGCACAAGATCTTGAAATTCCTGGTGAGAAATACGGTTTTGGAACCCTCGCTCGGGCTCAGGCTCTGGGAGATTTAGAAGCCTTACTATCGAGAAACCGAAGAGTAGTGCGGATTCACTTGGCCTCTGATCAAATGCTGAAATTTGAGTGATTTCGTTTTTATAAAACAACCAAGTTCCCGATACTGTTAGTTATATCGGGGACTTTTGTGCTTAACCATTACAATAATGTATAATTTCTAAGATATATTTATTCTTGTTTTTTCTTAAAAAAACTATTTTGATAAAAAAAAATTAATGAAAATTTTGTCTGTCGACCCTGGTGAAAAAAGAATCGGACTGGCGATTAGCGACCCAACAGGAACTATCGCCCGACCGCTGTGTGTGATTAAACATGTGTCACGGCAATTAGACGCGGAAAAAATTGCTGAAATTAGTGCTGAAGAAGGCGTTGAATTGATTGTTATTGGACAGGCACTCGATGCCAATGGTGAAATTGGGCATCAGGCTCGAAAATCTGAGCGATTGGCTGATTGTTTGCGCTCGAAAACGGACTGCGAAATTGTGTTGTGGGATGAAAGCGGAACCACGAAGGCCGCACGTCAAAGTCGAATTGAATTAGGGGTGCCTCGAAAGAAACGTCGCGGCCATTTAGATGATCTTGCAGCCAGTATTCTTTTACAGGACTATTTAATAAGAAACGAGACTTTAATAAAAAGGATGCAAGCGACTGATGAGCGGTCATAGAAAAGGTCGACGTATTTTCTCGTCGATCATCCTTTTCTTATTGATAACAGGTTTGGTTCTGATAGCAGGCTATTTTTTCATTGTCCACCGCGTACAGGTGGAATTTGGATCGCCTGCAGGTGGGTTATCTTCTTTGCAACGGATTATTATTCCGATTGAGTTGTTTGTTAACCGGCGGGCGCTTACTGAGCCCCAATCTACACTCAGAGAAGAATATAAATTCTCAATCGAAGAAGGCGAATCGGTCGCTATGATTTGTATCCGATTGGAAAGAGAAAGGTTAATACCCAATGCTGAAGTGATGCGCATGTATTTGATATATACCGGTTTGGATAGAGCGTTGAAATCAGGAGAATTTTCATTGAGTACGCAAATGTCCCCGGTTCAAATTGCAGACGCACTCCTCAAAACGGTGCCAAAGGATGCGGTTATCAGTATTTTGCCAGGCTGGCGGATTGAGGAAGTGGCCGCCAATGTCGCAGCCAGTGGTTTAATGATTTCGGCTGATGCTTTTATTGAAAGTGCCTATAATCCGTCTCAGAATAAAATAGCAGTTTTGCCTTCTTCTGAAATAAACTCCTTAGAAGGCTTTCTGTACCCAGGAATTTACGTAATGCCTCGCGATTCCGATATTGACGCCCTGCTGGAAATGGTTCTATCGGCTTTTAATGAGCAATTAAACCCGGTTTTAGTAGAAGGGTTCAATCGTCAGGGTCTTTCGCTTATGGAAGCGGTTAAATTAGCCTCAATTGTCCAAAGAGAGGCTGTAGTTTCCGATGAAAAGCCATTAATTGCTTCTGTGTTTTATAACCGTTTGGCGATTGGCATGCGACTTGAAACTGATCCTACTGTTCAATATGCGCTTGGGTTTGATGGGGCGACAAATTCCTGGTGGAAATCCCCATTATCTCTAAATGATTTTAAAATTGATTCTCCTTACAACACGTATTTGTATAATGGCTTACCGCCAACCCCAATTTGCAACCCTGATTTAGAATCACTGAAGGCTGTTGCTTTCCCTGCGGATACTCCTTATTATTATTTTAGGGCTGCCTGTGATGGTTCTGGGCGGCATAATTTTGCTGTTTCTTATGAAGAACATTTGAATAATAGTTGTGAATAAAAATTTTATGAGGTGACAACATGACAATCCTTGGAATTGATATTGGCGGCTCGGGTATTAAAGGTGCATTAGTCGATGTTGAAAAGGGTGAAATATTGCAGGATCGTATCCGCATCCCCACCCCGATACCGGGCAACCCAGACCAGGTAATTGAGATGATTCGCAATATTGCAGATCATTATAAGTGGGATGGAGAAATCGGTGTAGGTTTTCCAGGCGTGGTCAGGCGAGGGATTGTTCTTACTGCGGCAAACCTGAGTGATGAATGGGTCGGCTTAGACCTGGCAAGTTTGATTAACGAAGCAACAGGCTGTAAAACCGTGGCTCTCAACGACGCGGATGCAGCGGGTCTGGCAGAATTACGGTTTGGTGAAGGTAAGTTTTATAAAGATGATTATGTTTTGTTTTTAACCATTGGTACAGGCATAGGGTCTGCATTTTTTGCAAAAGGCGAACTTTGGCCAAATTCTGAATTTGGACATCTACAAATTCGAGGTAAAGATGCAGAACATCGTGCTGGTGATGGTGTCCGACGAATAAAGTCTCTTTCCTGGAAAAAATGGGGAAAACGGCTTAAAGAAGTCATAAGGGTATATGATTTTCTAATGAACCCGGATGTGATTATTTTGGGTGGCGGCGTCAGTAAAAATTTTTCTAAGTTTAGGAAGTATTTAAAGGGCATAAACGCCCACATCATTGCGGCTGGGTTAGGAAATCAGGCAGGTATTATCGGCGCAGCCTTAGCCGCTGCGGAATCGACCATTGTTGACTGATTTGCGCGTTAAAGACAATGTGGGTATGGATCTTGTTTAATCGTCAGTGAGTGCTTGATAACCTGGCCCTATTACGAAAAAATCGTAGTTTGCTTTTATATCTCTGGTGAGGTCAACTTCCTCTCCCTCGGTAAGCCGGCGAGTGTAATCCAGGTGGATTGAATTCCCTTCATAATCAAAACCGTCAAAGGTTTCGTTATAATCCGGTGTGCCTTGTGGCATGGATCGCACTTCGGTGCCTTGAGCGATAAAACTTTTTGGAACGTCATCTTCGGGAAAGATGGCATTAAATGGACATTCGGGAATGCAAGCGCCACAGTCGATACAGGTTGAAGGGTCGATATAGAACCAAGGCCATTCAGTTTGGGGTTTGCCAGGCACGATACAGTCAACCGGGCAAACCGTCACACAACTGCCTTCACGCACACACAAACTCGTGATGATATGTGTCATTATTTACTCCGATAAATTCGATTTAAGGCATTTTAATGGTGTTGTTTTTCATTGTCAAGCGCAAAGATTGCATTACAATTAGGCAAAATGCATAATTCCAAGAACAATGTAAAGCATTTCAGGCCGGTGTTGGCAACAACTGTTGGTATTTTATTTGTATCGACTGCATCAATTTTCATCCGATTTGCTCAGCAAGAAGCATCTTCCATTGTTATTGCTGCTGCAAGGTTGGTTATTGCCAGTCTGATCTTGTTTCCTACAGCCTGGATACATTACCGCCAGCAGTGGCGAACGTTAAATAGATCCGACTTCATCAAGGGTTGTTTTTCAGGTGTGTTTTTAGCATTACATTTTGCCGCCTGGATTACTTCTTTAGAATATACTACAATTGCCAGTTCAGTAGTTTTAGTGACCACTACCCCATTGTGGGTCGCTTTACTATCCCCCTTTATTTTAAAAGAACCGATCCGAAGATCAGTCTTGGTAGGGTTGATCTTTTCCATCACCGGAGGAATTATTGTGGGGGTTGGAAATGCTTGCCAACTATTTGATGGTCATTTTGTATGCCAGGCTATGAACATTAGCGAACAAGCACTTTGGGGGAATTTTTTGGCTTTGTTTGGTGCCTGGATGGCGGCTGGTTATATGATTATTGGGCGCCAATTACGGAAAAAATTAAATACAATTTCATATACAGCCATGGTGTATGGTGTTGCAGCACTATTTCTGACGATTTTAATCGTTATTCAGGCTGAGCCCATTATGACCTATTCAAATCAAACATATTTATGGCTGCTTGCTCTGGGAATTTTTCCGCAATTGCTGGGACATTCATTATTGAATTGGGCTTTAAAACATACTTCAGCGACTTATGTTGCCTTGACGTTTTTAGGCGAGCCGATTGGGACGATCATCCTGGCGTTTTTCTTCTTTAAAGAAACTCCCACAATCCTGGAATCTGTGGGAGCTGTACTTATTATGGTTGGAATTATTATTGGATCCTTCAAGCGGGTGAAAAAGATCAATGAGGCATAGTCCGTCCGCGTGATTCCTCTAAAATTGCTAAGTGTATGGCATCTTTTTCGGTTTGAGGTAGTCGTCCATACAGGAAATTGGTTTCGTGTAGCCTATCAATTAAGCCTTCGTTGATCGCATCAGGGTGCATGCGCCAACACCAATTACCAGAGGGTGTGCCCGGATAATTCATTCTAGCCCAATAACTCAGGCTAAGGATATCTTGCATGGGCGCCAAAACCCAGGCAGCTACTGATCTCCACAACACCCGAATCATTGACCAGGCAATATCATGTCCGGATCGGGCCAGGTAACGGCGGCAAAAATCCTGTTCTCTTTCCGGTGCCGCTTCATACCAACCTCGAGTGGTGTTATTATCGTGGGTACCGGTATATGCAACACAATTGACCGGGTAATTGTGTGGTAAGAAA
>Ga0255347_1003955_pt1 | contig 18551 bp, 19 predicted proteins | sample wastewater_treat_2_FD_192479 | JGI IMG/M metagenome (GOLD analysis project Ga0255347, IMG submission 192479) | Wastewater microbial communities from Lulu Island WWTP, Vancouver, Canada - plant24 | ecosystem: Engineered > WWTP > Wastewater > Unclassified | place: Canada: Vancouver, British...
CTCCCCGGAGGCCACAGCGTCGCTGTAGCCCCTGGGGATGACGAGCCCGGCGGCGGCCCGTTCGTCCGCCATCCACTGCTCGAACGCGTCGCCCTCCTTGACCTCCACGTGCACGATCGGCGACTCCCTCAGCTCCGCCACCAGCCTGGTCGCCGCCGCACCGCCGTCGGCATCCCACACCGCGAGCGGCAGCCTGCCCACGTCGCCGCCACCGAACAACAGTCCGAAGAAGGCGGTGAACGCGAGCGGCATCAGGACGGTGAAGATGAGCGAGAGCCTGTCACGGGCCGTCTCCCGCAGATCCTTGCCGGCGAGCAGGGCGGCGAGCTTCACGCGAACCGCCTCCGCATCCTGAGCACGGCGAGGACGAAGAAGGCCGCGGCGAACCCGAGCGTGACCAGCAGCGGCCAGCGGATATCGCCCGCCCCGCCGCCCCTCAACGTCGCATCCCAGCCGCGGATGAGCCAGCCGTTCGGGGTGAGCCTCTGTACCACGGCGAACACGCCGCTCGTCTGCGCGGAGCCGGTGAAGTTGCCGCCCAGCAGCGCGAGGACGAGGTAGATGCCGGAGCCGACGGCCCCCGCCTGGGCGGCGTTCCGGGTGAAGGAGATGATGAGGAGCGCGAGTCCGCCGGCCACCCCGGCGGCCGCCAGTGTGAGCAGGGCGACGGCGTCGATGCGGCCCCAGTGGATGCCGAAGATGAGGCGGCCGGCGATGAGCAGCACCACCGCCTGCAGCAGCACGGTCAGGAACACGGAGACGAATTTGCCGGCGATGATCGTGCCGTGGCGTGTGGGCGTCGTGAACAGCCGCGGCAGGGTACCGTCGCGGTCCTCGGTGAGGATGGTCCGCGCCACGTTGGCGGCGCCGAAGAACATGAAGAAGACCATCATGCCGGCGAGCACCGCGCCGGTGACGCTCACCTCGTTCTCCGTCTTGCCCACTCTGGGGGCGCGTTGCGTGATCCGCAGGGCGGACGCCGTGCCGCCGCCGCGGCTGAACGTCTCCGCGGCGGCGGCGGCCACCCGGGCTGCGGGCGGGTCACCGGCGCGGTCCGACCGGAGGGCGACGGCGCCGGCGGCGGCCGCTCGGGCGCCGTTGAGGTCGGCGAGCACCTGGCCGACGACGCCCTCCACGATGGAGCCGCCGATCTCACTGGTCGGGTTCTCGTAGAGCTCCACCTCGGACGTCGCGTCCGGGTCGTCCCCGAAGACGACCCGGCTGAAGTCGGCGGGGATGACGACGGCGACGGCCACGTCGCCGTCGTCGACCGCCTTCCGCGCGGCGGCGGCGTCCGCGACGCGCCTCACCCGCAGGACGTCGCTGAGATCCGGGCTCTCGAGGAGGCCGGCCACCATGCAGCCGGCGGCGGTCGGAGACCCCGGCGAGCCCGTGTCGCCGTTGGCCACCGCGACCCTGGTCGCGGCGATCTCGAACGACGCGCCGCCGCCGAAGGCGAAGCCCAGCAGGGCGGCGAGCGCCAGCGGGGCGACGAGCATCATCACCAGCGCCGGCACGTTGCGCACCGTGCTCCGTACGTCCTTCCAGGCGATGGCCGGTATCTTCTTCATCACATCATCGTCGGGTCATTGTCCGAGGCCCCGCGGCGCACCCGGCGGTGATCCGCCCGCCGCGATCACTCCCTCAACGCACGACCTGTGAGGTGCAGGAAGACCATCTCGAGGTTCGGTTCGCTGACGTTGATCTCGGTGATGCGCGACCCGGCCGCGGCCGCCGCCTCGAACAGCCGCGGCAGCACCTCGTCGGCGTCCTCCGTCAGGAGGATCGCCTCGTCGCCCTCGAGGTCCGCCTGCTCGACGCCGGGCGTCTCGCGCCAGCGCGCGACCATACCGTCCAGGTCGCGGTCGACCCTCGCCGCGACCCTCGCCTGTTCGCCCACGATCCTGACCAGCTCCTCATGGGTCCCCAGCGCGATCATCTTGCCGTGGTCGACGATGCCGATGCGGTCGCTGAGCTCCTGCGCCTCAGCCATGTAGTGGGTGGTGTAGAGGATCGTCATGCCCTGGTCACGGAGCGCCAGGATGCCGTCGAGGATCGACCGCCGGCTCTGCGGGTCGATCCCCACCGTGGGCTCGTCCAGATACAGCACCCGCGGCTTGTGCAGCAGCGCGACGCCGATGTTGACGCGCCGCTTCATCCCGCCGCTGTACTTCTCGATGCGGTCCTTCTGGCGGTCGACGAGGGCGATGAGCTCCAGCACCTCGTCGACCCGCGTCTTCAGCCCGTCGCCGGAGAGCCCGTACATGCGCCCCCAGAACAGGAGGTTCTCGCGCGCGCTCATGTCCGGGTACAGGGCGACGTCCTGGGGGACGACGCCGATGATCTCCTTGACCGCCTGTGGGTCGCGGATGATGGAGTGACCACCGATCACGGCGTCGCCGCCGGTGGGCTTGAGCAGGCAGCTCAGCATGGAGATGGTGGTGCTCTTGCCGGCGCCGTTCGGCCCGAGCAGGCTGAAGATCTCGCCCTCCGCGATGGCGAAGCTGACCCCGTCCACGGCGAGCACGCCCTTGGGAGGGTCGTACTGCTTACGCAGATCCCTGACCTCGACGATGCTCACCGGCCGCTCCCTCGTCTCCGACCTGGACCTCGCCCGTCATCATACCCATTCCACCGCAGGGCGCCGGCCCCGCTCGACCGAAGTCGGCCCCATCGGACGGTGATGCACGCGCATCGCTTCAGTCCCGCGCGGGCAGCGACCCGAGTCGTCGCAGCACGCAGACGGGGGTCTGCTCGTGACCCTGACCGAGCGGGTTGTCGCGCATGAGGCGCTTGGCGAGCGTCCGGTCCGTGCCGGGCGACGCGCCGAGCACGGCGGCCGTGAGGTCGTTGGCGTCGATGACGACGAACTCGACGCGGCCTCCGGCCGCGTCGCTCAGCACGTCGGCGAGATGTGTCGCGACGCCGTCCGGATCGGCCGGGCCGAGCTTGGCGTGCGTGTTGTGCGGCGGCAGCGTGTTCCAGGTGGGGCCGTCGATCGCCTCCACGTCGGCGCCGGCGACCTTGTAGAAGAGGCCGCGCTTGCCCACCGCCTTGCCGGCGGCGGAGACGACCGCGGCGGCGACGATGCGCGGCGCGCCGGCCTCGTCGATCGCCAACTGCATGGTCTCGGGGATGCCGAGGCCGATACCGTGCGGCGTCCTGGTCACCGCCCTGCTGAGCAGCCTCGCCAGCCGCGTGGGACGGATCTCGTCGAGCGCGTAGCTGCGCCCCTGGCTGGCGGCGATGGGCTTCTCGGCCATCACGACGAGGTCGCCGGGCGCGACGTGCGCCGTGACGTGCCGCCGCATGACCTCGTCGAGGTCGTCGCCGCGTGCGACGAGGTCGGTGTGCAGCGGCAGGCGCGCGTACACCGTGCCGCCGGCGACCGCGAACAGGTGCTTCTCCTCGTTGGGCGCATACCCGGCGAGCAGGCGCTCGGCCGCGGCGGAGGCCTGCGGATCCGCGGCCGCCAGTAGCGCCGGCACACGGGCGTCGCCGGGCGCGGCGATGCCGCCGCGGTGCGTCGGGCCGGCGGGGAGGGGCTGGCTGAGCGCCGCCTCCACGTCGGCGTCGGGCTGCACTGCGCCGCGGTCGACGAACTCGCGCAGCCACAGCTCCACGTTGGCCGCGCGCCAGAAGAACATGCTCTCCTCGACCTCGCCGCGGCAGCAGGCACGGAACGCCCCCAGCACGGCCTCGCCGTCCCAATACGGCCGCGCCTGGAACGAGGGCGACTGGTAGAGGCTCGTGAACGCCGCCCGGCGCGCCTTGATCCAGCGCATCTCGGGCGTCGTGAACCCGACCTTCCAGCGCCGCAGACGGATCTTCTCGGGGAGCGTGCCCCTGAGCGCGGCGCGCAGGATCCACCGGCTCCATCCGTGGCGCACGAGCGCGTCCTCCGGCAGGCTGAGGATGTACTCGACCAGCTCCTGGTCGAGGTACGGAGCCCGGCTGTCGACTGCGAACGCCATGGCGTTGCGGTCCCCGTAGCGCAACAGACAGGGCAGGCTGTAGGAGAGGAGGTCCTGCAGCAGACGCTCCTTGAGGTGCGACCGGGAGCGCCCATACCCCGGGTCCCTGGTCCGGGCGAGGAACTCGGGACGGAGCAGCGAGTCGATGGAGAGGCGCTGACGGCGCTGCTTGAGGCGGCGCCTGGCGAGCGGCCAGAGCACGTCGCGCGAGGCCAGCGCCTCCTTGCGCAGCAGGTCGTGCTTGCCCTCCTCGCGCAGCTGGCGCAGGTAGACGAGCTGGTAGGGGACGTACCCGGCGATCAGTTCATCGCCGCCCTGCCCGTCCAGCAGGACCCTCACCTGCTCGCCGGCGGAGCGCATCACGCACCACTGCGCGTAGGGCCCCGTGCTGACGACGGGCTCTTCCTGGTGCCAGACGAAGTCGCGCAGCTCCGCGATGAACTCGTGGGACGTGGGGTTCACGTAGGTGGTGTCGGCGCCGGTGCTCGCGACGGCCGCCTCGATGTACTCGCGCTCGTCGATGGGGTCGCCGTCGAACACGGCACTGAAGGTCCTCAGCCGACCCTGCAGCGACCTCGCCTCGGGCGCATCCTCCTCGAGCAGTTCGCCCATGAGGCCGACGATGCTGCTCGAGTCCAGCCCGCCCGAGAGAGAGGCGCCGACGGGGGCCTCGCTGAGCAGACGCCGCTCGATGCCGGCACGGAAGCGGCGCCTGAACTCGGCCGGGTCGTCGCCGCCGTCGCGTGTGAGCGTCGGCGTCCAGTAGGCCGTGCCGGCGAGCGGCGTCGCGAGCCCGTCAGGGTCGCCCTCACCCTGGCGATGCAGGTCCGGGCGACCTGTGGACGCCGGGGCGCCGTCAAGCGGCAGTTCGATCCAGGTGGCCGCCGGGACGCGGTACACGCCTTTGAAGAACGTCTCCACACGGTGGTCGTGGAAGCCGTGCCACAGATACTCGAACAGCATCTGCTCGTCCGCCTCGGCCACCACCTCGGGGTCCTGCAGCAGCGCCTTGATCTCGCTGGCGAAGAGCAGACGCCCGGCCTGTGGGGAGCGCGCGTAGTAGAGCGGCTTGGCGCCCAGATGGTCGCGGTTCAGGACCAGCCTGCCGCCGCGCCCCTGCTCGTCGGCGCCGCGCCGGTCGGCGACGGCGAAGGCCCACACGCCGTTGAAGCGCGCGGCACAGGAGGGGCCCCACTGCTCGTACGCATGGACGACGACCTCGGCGTCGGACCGCGTGCGGAAGGTGTGCCCGGCCGACTCCAGCTCCGCGCGCAGCTCGCCGTGGTTGTAGATCACTCCGTCGTGGACGAGCCAGACCGTCCGGTCCTCATTGGCGACCGGTTGGCGGCCGTCTTCGCGGGCGATCACGCCGAGCCGCCGGCAGCCGAGGCTGACAGCCGGCATCTCGAGAGAGCCGGCATCGTCCGGGCCGCGATGCGTGAGGACGGCGGCCATCCGCCCGAGAAGCTGCCGGTCGGGCGCGCCGGCGAAGCCGAAGATGCCGCTCATGGCGGGGTTCTCCTGGAAGCGAGGGAGCGCTGACTGGACGGCGCGCGCTGCGGCCGCCGTCGGCCGACCTTACCACGGCCGGTCCGGTCCGGCGAACGACGGAGTCGCGCGGCACCGGGCCGTGGCCGGCCGAGCCCCCGCAGGCAGACCGGCCGCAGCCCGATGCCGCGCGACCTCAGCGGATCACATCAGCCGGGGGCGGTTCCCCGGATGGGACATGCAGTAGTCGTCCTCCGCCACCAGCGGGAAGGCGCCGACCACCGGGTAGGCGCCGAAGGGGAGCTCACGGCTCGAGCCCCGGAAGTAGTGTTCGGCCTGGAGCGCGACCGGCGGCGCGGCCCGGCATGTACCTGCCGCACCTGCCCCCGGCAGCTTGGCGAACGCCGGGCAGCTGCCGCAACGATGCATGCTCTCCTGGTCCATCAGCCCTCCTCTGCCGACAGGCCGCGCGGAGCGCCGCGGACGGTCCTGACGAGTGTGATGTTCAACACGCGGCCGCCGTCCTCCTGCCCGGCCGGCGGCCGTTGCCGCCCCGTGCGGGCTGCGGGTAGACTCGGGTCCGCACGGGGCCCACCTGGCCTCGACCTGCGGGTGAGAACGCGACCCGGCGTCTGCGCGGGGTAGCGCCGTGGGGAGGGCCGCCCGCCCTCACAAGGATGACGGGCGGCCGGGACGCGGTCGGCGCGCGGCCGGGCGCTGTGACCGCCCGCCGAAGGAGGGCGCGGATGTACTTCGGGGCGCATGTCAAGTCGTCGGGCGGCGTGTGGCACGCCATCGAGAACGGCGTGGAGATCGGCGCCGAGGCGGTGCAGTTCTTCGCCGGGAGCCCCCGGACCTGGGCGCCGACGTTGTACAAGGAGAAGGACGCGGCCCGCTTCCGCGAGGCGCGCGCCGGATCCCCCATCCGCTTCGTGGTCATCCACACCATCTACCTCATCAACCTGGCCAGCGACAGGCCGGACTTCTACGAGAAGTCGATCAGGTCGCTCAGCGGCGCGCTGGCCGCCGCCGACCAGCTCGGCGCGGACGCGATCGTCACCCACATCGGATCGCACCAGGGATCCGGGTTCGCGGTCGGTCTGGAGCGCGTTCGCCGCGGCCTGCTCACCGCGCTCGCGGAGAGCGAGGGCTCACCGGTCCGCCTCCTGCTCGAGAACACGGCCGGCGCCGGCGGCACCATGGGAGTCGACTTCCGCGAGCTCGGACAGATCATCGATGCGGCCGGCGGCGACCCCCGTCTCGGGATCTGCCTGGACACGGCGCACATCTTCGAGTCCGGCGCCGACCTGCGCACACGGGAGGGTGTCGACCTCGTGCTGCGTGAGCTGGACGAGCACTGCGGCCGCGACAGGCTGGTGATGCTGCACCTCAACGATTCCAAGACCCCGCTCGGCTCGAACCGCGACCGCCACGAGAACATCGGCGACGGCGATCTCGGCGAGGAGGCCTTCAGGCTGCTGGTCAACGAGCCCGCCTTCGAGGACCTGCCGGGCATCCTCGAGGTGCCGGGGCTCGACGGCTCGGGCCCGGACAGGGAGAACCTCGCCCGGCTCCGGGCCCTGGTCGACTGAGCGCAGGGACCCCGGCGCATCTGACCCGCCATCTGCGGCTCCCGCCGCGCTTGCGGGTATACTCAGGCTGCGTCGTGCGCAGCGGGAGACCTGCCGTGCGGGCTCGCGGAGCGGGCCGGCCGGCGTTGCGCCGACGGGCTCAGGGACCGGCTCGTGCGCCGGAGACCGGGAACATCGACGACTGCGAGGTGACGCGATGGAACTGGTGACCGTGACCACCGTGGGCGACGCCGGCCTTGCCAATGTCGTCGTCGGCGTGCTGGAGCAGGCCGGCGTGAGAGCAGTCGTCGGCGGGCCGGGCGCGCCCGACGTCTACCCCATGCCGTCCGTCCATCCGTTCCGGATCCTGATCGACGAGAGCGACCTCGAACGTGCCCGCGACGTGCTCGAGCAGTTCGAGACCATGCCGGAAGAGGACGACGACGAGGACTGAGCGAGGCGCTCACGGGAGCGAGGGCCGCGCCCGGTCCGGACGGCGCCGGTCTGGTATCATGTGCCCTCTTGCAGCGTTTCTTCTGCCCTGCGGGGCGTTCCTGATACGGGAGTGACGATGTTCGGACGCATCTTCGGCCGCGGCAAAGACGACCGCGACCAGGCCGTCTGTGCGGAGTGCGGCCGCACGCTTCTCGCCGGTGAGTGGACCCAGACCGTGGTGGACGACCGCGGCAACGAGCGCCTGATCTGCTCGTTGTGCGGACAAGCCTACGCGGGCGCCGGCGAGCCGGTCGCGGCGGCGCCGACGCCGGCCAATGCAGGCCGCATGCGCGAGACGCGCAGCGAGGCGCGCTCCGGCGATCCGGCGCCGTCTCCCGAGCCCGCCGTCGCGCCGGACGCCGTCGCGCCGGAGCTTGCCGCGCACGCGCGAGGCGAGAGCGATGCCCTCTGGCTCGCGCTCAAGGACAAGGACGCGCAGATCGAGGCCCTCAAGGCTCGACTGGCGCAGGCTGAGGCCGAGCGCCAAGAACTGGCTGGCCGCCTCGCGCACCTCGAGACGAGCGACGCGGCGGAGGCCGAACCCGGCTCGGTCACCATGGACTCCTCCGAGCCGGGCGAGCGCACCTGGGGCGAGACGCCGGCGGAGTTCGCCGCCGAACTGGCGGCCCTGCCGCAATCCGGACCGGCGACGACGGAGCTGGGGACGTCCTGGCCCGGGCCCTCCACCGAACCGATGGCTGCCGACGGACCTCCTGCCGAGGTCGTCGCAGCGCCGGAGACGGACGGCTTCGAGGCTGCAGCCGCCGCCGAGGAGGCCGCCGACGCAGAGGCCGCGGCGGCGGACGGGCCCCGCGCCGCGACCGGACCTCCGATGGAGACGCCGGTCGAAAGCCCGGCCGCCGTGCTCGAAGACACCCAGCCCATCGAGGTCGCGCCGGATGACCCGCAGGCCGCCGCAGAGACGGATGAGGACGCGGGCGCAGGGGAGACCGCGGCCGCAGATGACGAGAGGCCGACGGAGGACGAGCCGCCGGTGGAGGATCAGCCCGCGCCGCCCGCCGAGGCTGCGGCGGCGGCCGCCTCGCTTACGTTGCTTCAGCGCGGCGTCGACCTCCTCAACGTCAGCCGCGTCCCCCGCAAGATCGCCGAGACCAACGAGCAGCTGGGGCTCCCGCACGTGCACGCCGCGCTCGAGGACGACACCGTCACCGTCACCTTCATGTGGACGATGGGCTGGTACCGCTTCCGCATCGATCTCGACAGCGGCGACGTGGGCATGGACGACCGCGGGTACGACGAGCTGGAACTGCGCCCCAATGCGGGCGTACGCGCCGACGGCACGGTCCAGCTCTCTCCGGCGCGGATCAGCCGCGCGGGCTCGCAGCGCGCACAGGCGGAGCTCGAGCATGACCCGACCGAGCCCAAGCCGGTCGAGACGAAGCCGGTCGCCGGCCCCGCGACGCCGCACGAGGTGGCGCAGAACCCGCCCGAGTTCCTCAGCAAGTCACTGCTCGGTCAGCGCAGCGACGACGAAGCGGCGTCGTGGGAGCAGACCAAGGCCCGCGACTTCGACTGGGATCGCTGACCCGGGGACGCCCCGCACACTGAGCGGCCCTGCGGGAGCCGCCCCTCCCTGGCGCCCTCGAGGCGGGGTCACGATGGGGGCGTTCGACCCGTCACGAGCCGGACCGGGAACGGGGCGGTCGGCGGACGCCGTACCGCAGCCCGTCGTCACCTCGTGCGCTTGGGAGAGACGACCACGGCGCGGAAGGGTTCGTTGCCCTCGCTCACCGTCTCGACCCGTGAGTGGTCCTTCAGGTGGAGGTGGATCACCTTGCGCTCGGCGGCGCTCATCGGCTTGAGCGTGACGGCGGCGCCGTCGCGCACGACCTTCTGCACGGTGCGGTCTGCCAGCGCGGTGAGGGCGGCGGCACGGCGCTCGCGATAACCCTCGGCGTCGACGATCACCTGCCGGCGTTCGCGGCGGTCACCGTTGACGACGATCGCGGCCACGTATTGGAGCGCGTCGATCGTCGCGCCGTGGCGACCGATGAGCAGTCCGAGGTCCTCGCCGGTGATCTCCGCGCGCACGGCCTCGGGGGTCTCGGCGGCGCTCACATGCGCCACGACGCCCATGAGGCCCACCACGGTCTGGATGAACTCGCGCAGCTTCTCGGCGCTCGGCGGGAGATCGGCCGCCGCATGTTCGTCCGGCGGATGCAGCCGGGCCTCCACGCGTGCCGCCGTCCGGCCGCGGCCGAAGAAGCTGCCCCTGCTCCCCTCCTCGAGCACGAGGAACTCGACGTCGGCGGGATTGACGTAGGGCACGATCTTGCGAAGCTGCTCGAGCGCCGTGCGCTTCGCCTCCTGCACGCTGGCACCCGTGGCGATGGTGGCGAACTCGGTCTCCAACTCCTCGTCGTCGATCGGCTGGAGGTCGTCGTCAGGCTCTTCCATCGGTCCTGCTCCTTGCTCAGAGAGGCGAGAGCGCGGGCTCTTCGGCGGGTCACTCGTCCGCCGGACCGCCCGCGCTCGTGGTGGCTCCGTCGTCGCCGGAGGGGCCGGTCGTCGCATCGACCGGTTTCGGTTTGGGTCTCGGCTTCTGCCGACCGGCGGACTCCTGGCGCCCCGCAGCGGTCTTGCCGCCCTGCGGTCGGGCGCTCCTCTGTTGCCCGCCCTGCTGCTTGCGCTTCACCTTGCCGGGCGGGGGCTTCCTGCCGCCGGGCGCGGCCTTGCGGGTCCCGCCGCCGGTGGTCTGCTTCGTCGCATCGCCCCGTTTGACGGCCTCCCCGGCCTCCCGCTTGCGGGCCATCTTGGCCTCGCGCTGCTTCATCGCCTCGCTCTGCGACGCCGCCATGGCCTCCATGAACCGGCTGCGCTTCTTCGGTTTGGCTTTGGCGCGCGCCGCCAGCTCCTCCGGCTTGGGCATGGTCCGCCGGATGATGAGCTGCTGTCCGATCGTCCACAGGTTGGTCGTGATCCAGTAGACGAAGAGGCCGGCCGGGAACGACCGCAGGACGAAGACGAAAATGAGCGGCATCGCCCGCATGATCATCTTCTGCGTCTTGTCTGACTGGGTGACCAGCATGAGCTCCGTCGAGACGATCTGCGTGAGCACGTAGACGATCAGCAGGATGACGCTGGGCGCGCCCAGCGGGATACCGAGGAAGGTGGCGTCGGCGAGGTCCTGCTCTCCCCTGATCGCGTAGTACAGGCTGATGAAGATCGGCAGCTGCAGGACCAGCGGCAGGCACGAGGCGAACGGGTTGACGTGATGCTCCTGGTAGAGCTTCATCGTCTCTTCCTGCAGCTTGCCGCGGTCGTTCTTGTACTTCTTCTGCAGCGCCTTGATCTGCGGCTGGATGGCCTGCATCTCCTGGGCCGACTTGTACTGCTTCCAGGTGAGCGGGAACAGGATGAGCCGGACGATGATCGTGAGGCCGATGATGGAGAGACCCCACGTGAGGCCCGCGCTGTGCAGCCAGTTGAGGACCCAGGTCAGGGCGTTGACGAGCGGTCCGAGGATGCTCTGCATGAGGATCAGGCCCCCGTGTGCTCGTGGTGGACGCGGACGCGCCGCGACGGTACGGGGTCGTAGCCGCCGTCACTGAACGGGTTGCAGCGCAGCAGCCGCCAGGAGGCGAGCCCGAGGCCGCGGACCACACCGTGCTCGCGCAGCGCGCCGACGGCGTAGTTCGAGCACGACGGGTAGTACTTGCAGCGCTGTCCCAGCAGCGGCGAGACGGCGTACTGGTAGACCCTGATGAGGGCGATGAGGACGGCGTTGACGCCGGCGTCGAGGGCCGAGGCGATGCGGCTCACGGCTCTCCCGGGACCAGGAGGCCGGCGCGGCCGAGCAGCTCGCGCAGGGCGGCGGCCACGAGACCCTTCTCGCCCTCACGCTCACGGGCGACGAGCTCATTGAGTTGCGGGCGCGCGATCACGACCAGATCGTACTCCTCGGCGAACTGCCCGGCGCTGGCCCGGAAGGCCTCGCGCAGCAGTCGCTTGATACGGTTGCGGACGACGGATCCGCCCAGCTTCTTCGACACCGACAGGCCGAGCCGGGGCCCCTCGTCACCCAGCTCCGCAGGACGCTTGAACCAATACAACACCAGGAAGCGGGACGCCGTCGAGCTTCCCTGCCGATAGATGCGCTGGAAGTCCGAGGAGCGGGAGAGGCGGGAGCGCTTGGCGGCCATCTGCGCGCGCGGCTATGCGGAGAGGCGCTTGCGCCCCTTCTGCCGGCGCTTCTTGATGACCGCCCTCCCCGCACGCGTGCTCATGCGCTTGCGGAAGCCATGGGTCTTGCTGCGCTTGCGGGTGTTCGGTTGGTAGGTCCTCTTCACTGCGTCCTCGCACCATCGCCGATAGTCAGAACGGTGAGTATAGCGGCGTCGCTCAAGCTCGGTCAATTTGCCGGTTGCGGGCGGAACGCGGCGCGCGGCTCTCACGAAACCGGCGCTGTTGCCGATATCGGCTACTGACAGGAGGACGAGACAGGTCCACGATGCTGCTCGAGGGCTCCATCCGAAGGTTCAATCTCGCCGGCGTGCTGCAGTTCCTCGCGCAGTGCGCGGCCACCGGCGTGCTGGAAGTCCGCGATTTCGAGGAGTACGGCTTCATCTATCTCGTGCGCGGACGCGTCGAGGCGATCTCCCTGCCGATCACCGACGAGAAGCTGGGCACGCGACTCGTCAAGGCCGGCTGTCTCACCGAGCCCCAGCTCGCGGAGGCGCTGATGGAGGACGCCGGCCTCTCGCACGAGCAGAAGAAGCTCAAGCCGCTGGGGCAGCGCCTCATCGAGAAAGGCCTCACCACCAAGGAGATCATCCGTCGCATCATGGAGCGGCAGACGCTCGACCAGGTCTTCGAGCTGGCCCACTGGGACAACGGGGTGTTCTTCTACGACGAGCCGGAGTACATGCCGCGTTTCCAGGTGGCGATCGAGGGCGACGTCCAGGGCTTGCTGCTGGACGCCTATCGGCGGATCGACGAAGGCGAGCGGGCCCGCAAGGCCGCCCTGGTAGTCGAGAACGAGGTCTGCTACGCCTGTCCGCTCGACGAGGAGTGCGGGCCCGTCATCAAGAGCAAGTACCTCAAGAGCGACGTCTGCCTCTGGCGTGAGATGGCGGCCGTGCTCGACGAGAGCACGGAGCATCTGCGCGACGCACGCCAGCTGTACCGCTCACGCGAGACCGACGCCAAGCAGGAGCTCGACGCCTCCCTCGACTCCGAGTGACCGACGAAGGCGCCGCCAGGCGCCCGAGGGGAGTCACCGTCGGGGGCGCCGCAGGCGCACCGGACAATGGCCGACGAAGGCGCCGCCAGGCGCCCGAGGGGAGTCACCGTCGGGGGCGCCGCAGGCGCACCGGACAATGGCCGACGAAGGCGCCGCCAGGGGCCGGAGGGGAGTCACCGTCGGGGGCGCCGCGCACCCGCCCCGCCGCCGCCCCGACTGCCTACCCCCGCATGAGGCGAGCCGTGGGCGGGTACTCACGAGCCGTGGTCAATGCACTCGACATGGACATCGGCTTCAGGAGCATCCTCGATGCCCTCCACGACGGCGTCTATGTGGTCGGTCCCGACCACACCATCGTGTACTGGAGCGCGGGCGCGGAGCGGATCACCGGATACTCCCCGGACGAGGTCGTCGGCCGTCGCTGCGACGACGCGATACTGGCCCACACGGACCTGACGGGACGTAGCCTCTGCGCCGGCGGCTGCCCCATCCGGCACTGCATGGACGCCGGCCGCCCGCACGACGTCCGCGAGGTCTTCCTCAAGCGCAAGGACGGCCGACGCCTGGCCGTGTACGTCAAGACGACCGTCCTGGAGATCGAGGGCAGGCGCCATGGAGTCGAGGTCTTCGGCGAGCTCGAGAGCGTGGCCGGCAAGGAGCTCGTCGCCCGCATCCAGGAGCTCTCGGACTCGGCGGTGACGGACCCGCTCACGGGCCTGTTCAACCGCCGGTATCTGGATGCGGTCCTGGCGCAGCAGTTCGCCATGTACAGGCGGCTCGGTCGCCGTTACGGGATCATCCAGATGGACGTGGACGTGCTCAAGGAGATCAACGACCGGCTCGGTCACGCCACGGGCGACGAGGCCATCCGGTTCATCGCCGGCGTCCTGGCGGACAACGTCCGCGAGATGGACGTGGCCGCCCGCTTCGGCGGCGACGAGTTCGTCGTCGTCTGCGGCGTAGGCGGCCGGGACCATCTCGAGGCGTACGGCCGGCGGCTCATGCGCCTCGTCCACGACTCGTGCTTCGTCCCGGCCGAGAGGGCCGGCCTGCGCCTCACCGTCTCCGCCGGGGGGACGCTCGTGACCGACGACGACGTCGACGAGCGCGAGGCGCTGCGCCGCGCGGACCGGGCGATGTACGCGGCCAAGCGCAGCGGCCGCCGGGAGTTCGTCGTCCTCGACGGCGACGAGCCGCAGCGCTGACCCCGGCGGCGCGCCCGACATCACGGAGCGGTCTGCCGGGTTCATGCGACCGCGTCGCTCCGCAGGGCGAGCTGGCCGCAGGCGGCCTCGATGTCGCCGCCCGGCGACCTGCGCACCGTCACGCTCACACCGGCTCCCTCGAGCCGGCGCCGCAGCGCCTCCACCTCCTCCGGCCGGGGAGACGAGAACTCGCCGCCGGTCTCGTTGTAGGCGATCAGGTTGAGATGGTAGAGCGGCCGGCGCAGTCTCCGCGCGAGCGCCGCCGTCTCCTCCGCCGTGTCGTTGACGCCGCGCAACACGACGTACTCGAACAGCAGCTTGCGACGCGTGCGGCCGACGTACCGCTCGCAGGCGGCGAACAGCGCCTCGAGCGGGTACGTCCTGTTCAGCGGCACCAGCCGGTCGCGCAGCGCGTCGGTGGCCGCATGCAGACTGACGGCGAGGTTCAACTGCAGCGGCTCCGCCGCGAACCGGTCGATGCCGGGGACCACCCCCGCGGTGGAGACCGAGATCGATCGCGCCGCGAGACGGAACCCGGCGGGGTCGTTGAGCAGGCGACAGGCACGCAGCGCCTGCTCGTAGTTGTGGAAGGGCTCCCCCATGCCCATGAGCACCACGTTGGTGACGTGACGACCCTCCTCGCGCAGCAGACGGGCGAAGTGGAGCACCGGGTCGACGATCTCCTCGGCCGTGAGGCCGCGACGGAGCCCGAGGCGCCCCGAGGCGCAGAAGGGACACCCCACGGCGCAGCCGACCTGCGTGGACACGCAGACCGTCGCACGCCCGGCCACCTGCATGAGGACGGCCTCCACGGGGTGGCCGTCCGCGGTGGCGAACAGCGTCTTCCGCGCCGTGCCGTCCGGCGCGACCCGTGTCTCCCTCTCCGTCAGCGACAGCGGCGAGAGACGTGCGCGCAGCGCCCGGCGCAGCGCCAGCGGGAGTGTGGTCACGGCGTCGAAGTCCGTGACCAGCCCGCGTGTGAGCGCCTCGTAGACCTGGCGCGCGCGGTAAGCAGGTTGGCCGAGCTCCGCGAGCGTGGCCGCGATGACGGCGGGATCGAGCACCCCGCCATTCTACGCCGGGCAGGGAATCACGACGGAGAGCGCGAAGACCATCAGGACGTGAGAGAGACACCGACCTGGAGAACGCCGGCGTCATGACCACCCTCCACTTCATCGGCATCGCCGTCGCGGTCCTCGCGGGACTCCTGTTCGTGGCCGCACTGCTCGTCACTCGCAAACGGGGCGACGAGATGCCCTCGGCGGACGCGCAGGACCCGGGCTCGTTCCTCGACCGGGCGCCTCAGGACACGTTCTCCACGTTGGGCCAGCCGGATCTCCCGGTCGAGGACATCACGCTGGATCCGGCCCTCGAGCGGGCGACCGCGGAGCGCCGGGATGCGGACACCGCGGCGGCGGACGGACAGCGACCCCAGCCGGGCGGACTCGGTCTTGAGTGGGGCCCCGACCTGAGCGTGCGGACGCTGGACCACGACGTCGTGGCGCGGGGAGCGGACGATCCGCTCACCGCCGGGGAAGAGCCTGCCGCAGGCGCGGCGGCAGCCGAAAGGCCCGGCTCCGAAGAGCGTCTGGTGCCGCTCTCGGACATCATCGTCACCACGAACACCAAGCTGATCGACCTCGACGACCCCGAGGTGCGGCGCATGCTCACGGAGCTCGTGACCTTCGAGATCGACCAGGCGGCGGAGCTCCGCCGCCGGGGTCAGACGGTCGACGCGCTGCTGCAGCTCGCGGAGGCGGAGAAGATCTCGCGCGCCCTGGGCATGACGGAGTCGGCCCGGCGGATCCGCGCGATGACGGAGCAGATCCGCGCCTCGGGCTGACGGACCGCTAGATGATTGATTCCACGCCCACAGCCTCAGGCGCAGTAGTCGACGAGCGCCCGGCTCGGCCGCCCCAACCGGTGGTTGAGGCTGATGCAGGCCGCCAGGCAGCAGAAGCGCACGAGGATGCGCTCACGCAGGCCGGCCAGGGTGCGCGCTCCGTGGCGCTCCAGCGTGAGCAGGTCCTTGCAGGTCCAGAAGATGCTCTCGATGCGCTGGCGGATGGGTGCCAGGTGCGGGCCGCCTCCGGGCTCATCAGCGCGCGCGGGGCGCACGACGAGCACGCGCAGCTCAGCGGCGTCCCGAGCGAAGTCCCTGCCGGCGTAGCCCTTGTCGCAGACGAGCACGCAGGCAGCCTCGCGCCTCGTGCGTGCGAGCAGCTCGAGTGCCACCTCACGCTCGCCGCGCGCGGGGTCGGCGAGGCAGAACGCACGTGGCGTGCCGTCGGGCGCGGCCAGCAGGTGGCAGCGCAAGCCCCAGTAGAAGCGCGTGTGGGCGGCGCAGTAGCCGTAGCCGGCGGCGTCACCGAGCTGCGAGCGCTTGACCGTCTCGCGGCTCTGGGCGCAGGGCACCGGGGTGGAGTCGACGAGGAGCAGGTCGTCACGGGAGCCCGGGCTCTGGGCGGCGAACACGCCCATGAGCCACTCGATCGCGTCCGCCAGCCTGCGGCGGCGCTTCCAGTAGGCGGGCTGGCTGGGCAGCACCGGGAAGAGGTGCCCCAGCTGGCGGCGCGCGGCACGCAGGAACCTGCGGTCGGAGGGGATGCCCATGATCGCCTGGGCGACGCAGAGCGTGACCAGCTCGGCATCGGTGATCCGCCGGCGGGCGTTCCTTCGCGCCTCTGGCAGAAGATCGTCGGCTGTGCAATAAACCACCGTGCAGAGAGTGTCGAGGTCGGCGTCCATCGTGGCCTCCGGGCTGGCGGTGTACTTGGCACCGTCGGCTTCGGCCTCTCTGCTTTGCTTTCCTTGGACAGGCTCAATCTCGTGGAATCAATCATCTAGTTCGTCAGGCTCTGCAGGGGCGGAGGGATGCGTCCGCCCCTCCGCACGAAGGCGCTGTTGGCGGCGGCACTCACCTTCATCACCGGCCCCGCGCCGAAGAGCCCGCCGAGCTCGACCCAGTCCCCGAGCCCCTTGCCGGCGGCCGGGATGAGCCTGGCGCCCGTGGTCTTGGAGTTGACCATCCCGATGGCCATGACGTCGGCGATGGTCCCGGCGAGCGCGTCGCGGGAGATGTCGCCGGGCACGACGATCATGTCGAGGCCGAGGGAGCAGACGGCGGTCATCGCCTCCAGCTTCTCGATCGGGAGCCGGCCGTCGGCCGCCGCCCGCGCCATGGCCTTGTCCTCGCTCACGGGGATGAAGGCGCCGGAGAGGCCGCCCGTGGACGAGGTCGCCATCGTCCCGCCCTTCTTGACCGCGTCGTTGAGCAACGCGAGGGCGGCCGTGGTGCCGGGAGCGCCGGCCGCCTCCAGGCCCATGCTCTCGAGGATCTCGGCGATCGAGTCGCCCACCGCCGGCGTCGGCGCCAGTGAGAGGTCGATGATGCCCAGCTCGGCGCCGAGCATCTGGGACGCCTCCTGGGCGATGAGCTCGCCGACACGCGTGATCTTGAAGGTGGTGCGCTTGATGAGGTCGGCCAGCTCGATGAACGACGCGTCCGGATTGGCGGCGACGACGTTGCGGACCACGCCGGGACCGGAGATCGCCACGTTGATGCTGCACTCGGCCTCGCCGCTGCCGTGCATCGCGCCGGCCATGAACGGGTTGTCCTCCGGCGCGTTGCAGAACACGACGATCTTGGCGCAGCCGATGGAATCCTCCTCCGCCGTACGCCTGCTCACCGCGAGGATGACGTCGGCCATGCGCAGCACGGCGTCCATGTTGATGCCGGCGCGGGTGCTCGCCACGTTGACGGAGGAGCACACGCGCCGCGTCGCGCCGATGGCATCGGGGATCGCCTCGATGAGGGCGGCGTCCCCGCGTGTGAAGCCCTTCTGGACGAGCGCGCTGAAGCCGCCGAGGAAGTCGATCCCGACCTCCTCCGCGGCGGCGTCGAGCGCGTGCGCCACCTCCACGTAGGCGGCGGGATCGTCGCCGGCGACCACCTCGGCGATCGGCGTGACCGAGACGCGCTTGTTGACGATCGGCACGCCGTACTTGCGCTGCAGCTCCTCCGCGACCTCGACGAGGCGCCCGGCGCGGCGCACGATCTTGGCGTGGATACGCTCGGCCGTGCGGCGCCGGTCGCCGGCGGCGCAGTCGTCCAGACAGATTCCCATGGTCACCGTACGGACGTCGAGGTTCTCGGACCGGATCATGGTGACGGTCTCGAGGATCTCCTGGGCGGTGATGAAGACCACGACCGGCCTCAGATGCGATGCATGAACTTGAAGATGTTCTCGTGCTGCACGTGGATCTGCAGCCCGATGCGCTCCCCCGTCGCCTCCAGAGCGTCCTTGAGCTCGGCGATGGTCGTCTCGCCCTGGTCGAACGAGACGAACATGATCATCGTGAACATGCCGTTGGACACCGTCTGGCTGACGTCGTCGACGTTGGCGTTCTGCTCGGCGACGGTCGTCGCCACCTGGGCGAGCAGGCCGTGGTTGTCGGGGCCCAGGGCGGTGACGATGACTGTGGTGCGCATGAAGGGACGTCCGTGCGGGAGAGGATGGACGAAGGCAGGCGGTTAGTATACTAGACCGCGATCCCCATGCCCCCCTCCCACATCCCCACAGACGCTGCGGCAGCCTCCTCGTCCGGCCATCTC
>Ga0255347_1003958_pt1 | contig 18535 bp, 16 predicted proteins | sample wastewater_treat_2_FD_192479 | JGI IMG/M metagenome (GOLD analysis project Ga0255347, IMG submission 192479) | Wastewater microbial communities from Lulu Island WWTP, Vancouver, Canada - plant24 | ecosystem: Engineered > WWTP > Wastewater > Unclassified | place: Canada: Vancouver, British...
GCATTAAAAAAGAGATGGGGGAGGATCCGATGGTAATTGCCACCGGCGGGCTTGCTCCGGTTATTGCCAGTGAATCGGAGACCATTGCCGCGGTTGATCCCTACCTGACCCTGGAGGGCCTCAGGATTATTTACCGGAAGAACAGCTGACCGGAGACGCGCCATGTTTATCGCTGTCAACCTGCTCAACGCCGTAGCCACTATCATACACTTCCTGCTCAACGCCTACATGTGGTTGATCATTATCCGGGCGATTCTTTCCTGGGTCAATCCCGACCCCTACAATCCCATTGTGAGCTTTCTCTACCAGGTCACCGAGCCGGTGCTTTATCGGGTGCGGCACTTCCTGCCCTTCCGGGGGCTGGGCATTGATCTGTCTCCCATTATCGTTTTTATCATCATCATGTTTCTCGATGGCTTTCTGGTGCAAACCTTGCGGGACATAGCCGTGCGCATTCAGTGATCGGAGCGGCCGGGCAGCATCTTGCTTTGAGTGGCACTCAAGAAGGAGACGGATATGAAGCTGACTCCCCTGGACATACTCCAGCAGCGATTCAAGGTAACCTGGCGGGGATTTGACCGGCAGGAAGTGGAAACATTTCTGGAGCTGGTTTCCGAGGATGTGGGCTCGCTCCTGCAGGAGTGCTCCAGCCTGAAGGCCGAGCTGGACAAGTGCGAAGGGCTGCTGGTTGATTTCCGCCAGAACGAGCGGGTGATCCAGCAGACCATCATGAGCACACAAAAAGTGTCCGAAGACCTGAAACGGAATGCTCAGCGGGAGGCGGAGCTTGTCATCGGTGAGGCAAAAGCGGCGGCGGGGCGGATCATGAACGACACCAGGGCACAGGCGGAAAAACTGATACAGGAGGGTCGTAACGAGATAGCGCGGCTCACCAAAGAGATCCATGATCTCAAAAACAGAAAGTTGCAGTATGAGATGGCCTTTCGCTCCCTTCTCGAATCGCAGCTGCGTTCCCTGCATCACGAACCGGAGGGCGGCAAGCCCTAGGACAAGAGGGGACGCCCTTAAATTTCTAAAATTGTTTTTTTAATTTCTGGAAACTTAGAAATTTAAGGGCGTCCCCTCTGCGGCGTGAGGCCGTCCTGCGTATTCATCTGAAGCGGGAGACAGTCCATCCATGTGGCTGAAGGAGCATGACGGAGGAGTTGTGGTGGACGTGGTGCTGCAGCCGCGGGCTTCCCGGAATGAGGTGACGGGGATCCAGGGGGGGCGCCTCAAGATCAAAGTTACCTCACCCCCGGTTGAGGGAATGGCCAACAAAAAACTTTGCGAATTTCTGGCCGATCTCCTGGGCATAGGAAAGCAGCGGGTGCAGGTGATTGCCGGCCAGGCGGCACGAATAAAGCGGGTGAAGATATCTGATGTGTCGATGGACGAGGTGCAAAGGAAGCTGATGCCGCTTCTCTAACCTGTTCAAGTGAATCAAGCACTACTTGCTCTTTACAGATATGTCTGCCACGCCTAACTTCTTTGTTTCCAATAACCCGGCCGGCGGTTAAGATGAGCTACGGCAATAATGCGAAGAGTGCGGGAATTTATCTAATAGATCACGCCAAAGGGAAATCGGCTGACCAAACAACGGCGGGAATTTTTAGATAGTAGTGACCAGGCATCTGGATATTACATAATACGGGATATGGTTGCATACACTTCCTCTGCGAAGTCGATGCCCAAGCCGGCTTTGCATTGTTCATAGTGCTCCACGGCGTTTGCGAATTCAGCTTCAGCATCAGGATGAAAATAGAACTTTATCGTTCGTATTTTTTTCTGAGGCCCGCAAAAACTTTCTTGCCGGGAATGAGTTTAACCGCGCCTTTGTTAATCTGGGTAATGCGTCGCTCACACTCCTCGGCCCACATTTTGTCGATTTCCGGTTGGGTAGGCAGACTGAGACTGCTAAGCAGCTTTTCTATAAGATTGACCCGTGCATCGACTGGCAGAGAGAGGGCTTCATCGAAGATTTTTTTTGCAGCAATTGACATATGCACAACCTCCATTTAGTGATGCACAATCGCTCATTAGTAGTTGAAGTATAGGCAAGTATCTCATGCATGTCAATCTAAAGGTTGCACCAGCAGGTTGCAGTCATTATGGTGCAACATGGGAGACAAATTTAGAAAGGTTCAACCTATGGCAAAACCGAAAACTCCCGTAACAACAGCGGTAAGGGCATTGAGAGCGGCAAAGATCGAGTTTACAGACCATCTCTACACCTATGAGGAAAAAGGGGGGACGGCGGTGTCGGCCCGGGAGTTGGGGGTGGACGAGCACGCGGTGGTGAAGACCCTGGTGATGGAAGATGACCGAAAAAAGCCGCTGATCGTGCTCATGCACGGCGACCGGCAGGTGTCGGAGAAGCGGCTGGCCCGAATCATCGGCGTTAAAACTATAGTGCCATGCACACCGGACATCGCTCATAAGCATACCGGCTATCTGGTGGGCATTGATCCACAGGAGGCGGTGCGGCTCTTAAAGCCGGTCTTAGTTACGGTGGGAATGGACAAAGAGTAGGATTCCTTTGTAACCACCTAAGGGGTCAGGTCTCAACATTCAACGTTCCGTTCCAAGCCAGCACAACCCATTTGTTGAATATTGAGACCTGACCCCCCACTCGTTTACTGAGTGCCGAGCGCTTTGACGGTTTCTTCCACTTCCCGGTGGCTGACGCTCTGCCGCAGCGCTTCCATGCGCTTCATGACCTCGGCAAACCGCACGCCTTCCGCCGCGCTGATCCACTCAAGCTGAAGCCGCTCGGTCCGCATGCCCAGCTTTTCCATTTTTTTATGGATTTTGGCCACCCGCTTTTCCGTCCAGTGATTTGCATTGATATAATGACAATCGCCGATATGACAGCCGCTCACCAGGATGACCGGGGCGCCCTTCCTGAACCCGTGCCACACGAAATCCTCATCAACCCGGCCCGAGCACATGGTTCGGATGATCCGCGCATTGGGCGGATACTGGAGTCGGGAAACACCGGCATAGTCGGCGCCGGCGTAGGAGCACCAGTTGCAGGCAAAAACCAGCACCTTCTTCAATGGATGCTCAGCCAGCAGGGCGTCGATCTGACCGGTAATCTGACGGTCGGTGTAATGATTCATGATGATGGCGCCGAACGGGCATTCGGCAGCGCAGGTGCCGCAGCCGGCGCAGGCCGCGGCCGTAACCACCGCCGGCGTCTTTTGTTTGGTGTTGACCGTGATGGCATTGTAGGGGCACACCTCCGCGCACTTACCGCAGGACCGACAGTGCTCATCGACCACCGTTGAAATGATGGGCTCGGTGGTGATTTCACCCCGGTGCATGAGGCGCATGGCCCTGCCGGCGGCGGCGGAGGCCTGAGTAACCGACTCTTTGATATCCTTTGGCCCTTCAGCGCATCCCGCAAAAAAGACCCCGCGGGTGGCGGCATCAACCGGCTGGAGCTTGGGATGGGCTTCGAGAAAGAATCCGTCCGGGGTGAGCTGCAGCCCGAGCATCTCCTGCAGCCGGCGCGTTTCGGCTGCGGGCTTTACCCCGAGCGCAAGGACGAGCATGTCGAGGACATAGCGATCAATCTTGCCGGTGGCCGTGTTTTCAACCGCAACCTGCAGGCTGCCGTCGGGCAGTTCCTGCACGCTGCCGGGGAGCCCCCGCAGGTAATGTACGCCCAGCCGGCGGCTGCGCAGGTACAGGTCCTCGAAGCCCTTGCCGAAGGCGCGGATGTCGATATAGAACACCGTAATGCTCATATCCGGATAATGCTCTTTGAGCACAAGGGTGCTTTTGATTGTGTTCATGCAGCAGGTGTTGGAGCAGTAGGCGCCCCCCTTGCGGGCCGACCGCGATCCTACGCATTGGATGAATCCGACCGTCCCCGGTTTTTTGCGGTCTTTCGGCCGCACCAGCTCGCCCTGGGTGGGACCACCCGCATTGATCAGGCGCTCAAGCTCAAGACTGGTCACCACGTTTTCAAATCGGGTATAGCCGTACTCATCCAGCTCTGCCGGGTTGTAAGGCTCGGCGCCCGTGGTCACGACGATGGTGCCCACCTGCTCGGTCAGCTCTTCATCCGACATGTGGAAATTGATGCAGTTCTTTTTGCAGGCCTCGATGCACTTTGTGCACACCGCCGGATTGAAGCCGAGGCACTCCTGGTTGTTGATCAAGTAGGAGGCCGGCACGGCCTGAGGGAACGGCTTGAAAATCGCCCGGCGGGAGGAGAGTCCCGCGTTATATTCATCGGGCCGAACGACCGGGCAGACAGCGGCACAATCCCCGCAGGAGGTACACGCATTCTCATCAACATAGCGGGCGCGCTTGCGCAACTTGACCTCAAAGTTTCCGACGTAGCCTTTTAGGCTGACCACCTCGGTGAGCGAATACAGCTTAATGCGTGGATGTCGACCGACATCCGTCATCTTCGGGCCGAGAATTCATATCGAGCAATCCATGGTCGGAAATGTCTTGTCGAGTTGCGCCATCAGCCCTCCGATGGAGGGTTGCTTCTCAACCAGGACGACCTGGTAGCCGCCGTCGGCAAGGTCAAGAGCGGCCTGGATGCCCGAGATGCCGCCGCCGATCACCATGGTGCGGCGGGTGAGCGGTTGGGTGCCCTCCTCAAGGCTGCAGAGGGCGGCGGCCCGGCTGACCGCCATTCGTGCCAGGTCGATGGCCTTAAGGGTTGCGGCCTCGGGATCGTACATGTGCACCCAGCTGCACTGCTCGCGAAGGTTTGCCATTTCAAGCAGGTAAGGGTTGAGCCCGGCGCTCTGCATCATTTTGCGAAAGGTCGGCTCGTGCAGCCGGGGCGAGCACGAGGCCACGACAACGCGGTTGAGCTCCGCCTCCTCAATGGCTTTGGCGATCTCGGCCTGACCCGGCGTTGAACAGGCGTAGGCTATGACCTTGGTCAGCACAACCCCCGCGGTTCCGCCGGCGGCATCGGCAACCCGCCCACAATCCACGGTCTGTGCGATGTTCAGGCCGCACTGGCAGACAAACACCCCGATACGGGGCGTCTCCTCCGCCGCGGCAGGTTTCCGGTATTTCTGCGCTTCCATAACCCTATCCTCTGTTCAAGCAATGTGAGACCGGTGATGCCCGCGGTCTATTCCCATCCGATGGTTCGGGCGAGCACGCCGGTCAGATCCATCAGGTCCATTTTGATCGCATCCTCGCGAAACGGGTCCTCCATGGCGCACTTGAGATGAATCTGGCACTTGGGGCAGGAGGTCACCAGCAGATCGCTCCCGGTTTCACGGGCCTGCTCCAGGCGCCTGACCTGCAGGGCCTTGCTGTACGCGTCGCACCCGGTCCAGGCGCTGTTGCCGCAGCAGATCGCCGCCCTGCCGTGATCCGGCATTTCCACAAAGTCATCCTGCCGCAGCCGCGCAATCAGCCGACGGGGCAGGTCGGGCCGGCCCTCAAACCGGCTCAGGCGGCAGGAGTCCTGGAAGGTGATGGTGCGGCCGAGTTTTTTGAAGACGATTTTTCCCTTGCCGATTTCCTGGTCGAGCAGCTCATACAGGTGGGTTACCTGAACGCCGGTTTCTATGCCGAACGCCGGGTAGTCGCGCTTGAGGGTCCAATAGCACTCGGGACAGGAAGTCACCACCTGACTGATGCCCCGCGCGCGGAAAGCCTCCGCGTTGAGCCGGGCCAGGCGCAAAAAACTTTTGCGGTCGCCGGACCATAAAAGATCGTGACCGCAGCAGCGCTCATCGGGCAGCAGCGCCGGCCGTATATCAAAAAAGTTCAGAAGCCGCAGGCTGTCCGCCAGGATGTTTTGCGTTTGCACTTTCAGGAAATGCCGAAAAAAGAAGTCGAAAAACATGGCGCAGCCGCCCCAGTACAGGATGGTGCTTTTTTGATCAACCGCGATGTCCGGCGGAAGCCATTCCCACCGCCGGGGCACAAGCCGGGGAGACGCAAGGGTTCGCTGCAGGGTCTGAAAAAAACCGGCGTGGGCCTGGGTCGGGCCGTTTTCGCCGCGATTCTCGAGGAATATCCGGAGATCGCGGACAAATTGCGAAAAACGAACCGCGGAGGGGCAGCGCTCATCGCATATACCGCAGGTCAGGCACGCGGCAATGGCATCCTTTACCGCAGGCGAACCCGTGTCGCCCGCGATGACGGACGAAGCAAGCGATCGCGGCGAAAACTCCTTTCCGGTAAGCGACAGAGGGCAGGCCGATGTGCACTTGCCGCAATCCTGGCAGGCAAACACATCATGGCGGCGGACAAGTTCGGTCAGCGGCTCTCCGGTTCCAGCTTCAGGCGGCCGCGGCGAGACCGGGGTTTTGCCGAGGGAGCGCATTTCAGCCGTGAACGTCCTGAGAAACGCCAGCAGCCGGTCGTGTTCATCGGGCAGAAAGGTTTCAAAGCGCAGCCGCTCCCGGCCCAGACCGAGCAGGCCGAGGATTTCGCGGGTGTCGGTGATGTTTCGTTCCGAGATCTCGGTGCCGCTGCCGTAGCGGCAGGCACCGGGCCGGCATCCGGCAAGCACCACGCCGTCCGCGCCGAGCTCAAAGGCTTTCAGCAACAGGGCCCGGTTGATGCGGCCCGCGCACGGCACCCGGACGGCCTTTATTTCATCGGGTATGTCGGCGGCCTGATCCTGGAGGGTGTGAAAGGCGGTGTGCGGCCCCCAGTTGCACAGATAGAGTACTATGGTAAACGTGTCCGTCATGCGGGTATCCCCGTGCCACTTTCCGCCGGCCGCTGCAGCGCCTCTTGCAGGACCCTTTCAAGAAACGCGTGGTTGCGAAACGGGCTGTCGGCGGCGTTTGAGGGGCAGACGGAAATGCAGTTGCCGCACCCCTTGCACAGCGCATCGTCCACCGAGGCGACCCATCCGCCCGCGCGGTTCCTTTTATAACTTATGGCCTGATACGGGCAGTACGTGCTGCATCTGCCGCAGCCGCGGCAGCGGCCTTCATCCACCACGACGGTGAAACCGCGGCTTGAGCGCGGGCCGCGGGGCATGCTGGCGGCGGCAAGGACAGCGGCAGCGGCGCCCTGCACGCGGCCGGACACCTTGAGGCCGGGCGGGTCGGCAATGTACAAACCCGCTACCGCGGTCGTTCCGGGATACATGAAGGGAACGCCCGGCCGGTCCACCTGCTGCATCGCTGACGTGATGGCCTGGCCGGGGAGTTCCTGCTGGTGGATATGCTTTATCCGCTCGGCGGCTTTTCTGCTCACGATGACCGCCCCCGCCTGAACAAACTGATCCGTGCCCGCCTGCTGAAAAAGCACCTGGAAATCCCCGAGCTTCCCGCGTACGCCGGTTACCCGCACGTCGCTGAAGCAACGGATGCCGGGGTGCCCGGCGGCATCCCGGGCTTCCGACGCGTTGAACCAGAAAACTTTATACCCCAGTCTGGCGAGCGTCTGCGCGCTTTGAACCGCCGCTTCGGAGCTGCCGATGACGGCGGTGGTAAAGTTGTAGTTTCGCGCGGGTGCGGGCAGCGGCTTCAAAATCAGCGCACGCTCAATGGAGCCGTCAATCAGCCGGGTGAAGCAGGTCAGTGCCCGGTCAGGGTGCGTGCGTACCAGCCGCAGCACTTCGCCGCGCAGGTTGCACATCTCGACCATGGAGCGGCTCACGCCGGTTCCGGAAAAGAGCGCGTTCTTGAGACGGCTGCGCTGGTCGGTGCAGGAGCTGCAAACAAAATTGAGCGAGCAGCATGCGCATGCGGCTAGCACGGCGCGGGTTATGCCCTTTTCCCGGATTGACCGAAGAATGGCTTCAGCCCCTTCGTCAATGCAGGCGGCGGTGATGCTTTCCGCATGCACGATTCCGTCCCTTTGGGTAAGCGAGTTTATATAGCCGGTCATTTCCTCAAGCCAGCCCAGCGAGTCGTTGCACCGGCAGACGAACACGCCCAGGCGTATCTCGGGGGAAAGGGCCGGGCCGGGCGGCGAAAAGGAGACGCTGTGTCCTCTGTGCCGCTGCGGCCTTTCCCCCAGAATCACCATGGCCCTTGAAGCGGCGGCAAAACCGCGGACCATCAGGGAGAGGGTGTCGGATTCCACGTGTTTAGTATCATAGGCCCTGATGACGTCTTCTCCCGAAATGCGCCGGGCCGCGGCAGGGTCGGCCATAATCACCACGCCGGCATTCTCCGTGATTTCCCGGAAGGGCTCATCGTGGGTAATGGCCCCTATGGGAGCGCAGGCGCCGGCGCACTGCAGGCACTGCGAGCAGATGCCGCACTGCAGGCAGCGCTCCGCCTCCCGCACAGCCTGTTCGGCGTTCAGCCCCTGTGCCACTTCAAGAAACGTATTCCGCCTGGCCTCCGGTTGCAGAAAGGCCATGGCCTCCCGGGCGCGTTGGGCCGCGCCGGCGGGAAGGGGCGCATAATCCCGGTCCTCCGGCCTTTGAACCGGCGCCGGCGCAAAGGTTTTCTTGAAAACCGCCTGCAGAATCGAGCGGGCTGCATTTCTTCCGGACGCCATGGCCTCGACAACCGAGGTCGGCCCGGTAACCGCATCCCCGGCGGCCATGACGCGGGTCATGCTTGTTCTCATCTGGGCATCGGTCACAAGATAGCCCTGCCGGCTTACGCGGAGCCCGCCGGTTTCAAGCGCACTTTTAAGCGGGCCGGCCTGCCCGATGGCGACATAGGCCCGGTCAAAGGAAAATTCCCGCTGCGTCCCCGCGGGATCGGTGACCGGCCAGGCTATGCCGTTTTTATCGGGCGTTCCCGGGATGGTCGGAGCGCAACAAATCCGCTCAAGCTCCCCCCTCTCACCCCGGAAGGCGACGACACGCAGGCGGTCCTGAATGGTGACGCCCTCCGCGATCGCAGCGGACACCTCTTCCGGGTCGGCGGGGATGACGTCTCGGGAAAACCACGACAGCAGGGTTACCTCAGCGCCGAGCCGCACCAGGGCGCGGGCGCAATCAAAGGCGCTGTTGCCGTCGCCGATGACCGCAACCGAGCCCTGCACCTCGCTGCATTCACCGCGGTACAGCCGGTTCAGGAAGAAAAGGCAGCCTTCGACGCCCGGCAGATTTTCACCGGGTACTTCCAGCTTTCGGTCGAGCCAGCTGCCGGTGGCCAGGATCAGGAAGGCGAACTTTTTCAGCAGGCGGTCAAGCCCGAGGGAAAGATCAACCGGGTGGCCGGTCGCAAGCTGCACGCCGAGGTCCCGAATATACTGCAGGTCCTGATCGAGAACGTCGGCCGGCAGGCGATACCGGCCGATGCCATAGCGCAGAAGGCCGCCGGCAAGATTTTCTTTTTCATACACCGTTACCGCACAGCCGTTCCGGGCGAGCTCCGCGGCGGCCGCCAGTCCGGCGGGGCCTGATCCGACCACGGCGACTCTGGTTTGTGGTGAAGCGGAAGGGGCCGAACGGAGCATGGCCCCGCCGCCGGGCGCGGCGGAGCTGTCGGTGACAAAGCGCTTGAGGTCCCGGATCGCCACCGGCGCATCAATTTCAGAGCGCCGGCAGGCGGCCTCGCACGGGTGAGTGCAGATGCGCCCGCAAATGCCCGGAAGCACGTTTTCCCGGCGAATGAGCTCAAGCGCTTCGGCGTGTTTGCCGGCCTGCACCAGCGCTATATAGCCCTGCGCGTTCACGCCCAGGGGGCACTTCTCCTGGCAGGGGGGCGTTTTGGCTTTTTCAATCCGGGCCCGTCCGGGCAGGCTCCGGCGGCTTTCAATCCGTATCGCTTTTGTGCCGTCGGATAGTCGTATCGGGCACGCCTCAAGACACCTGCCGCACAGCGTGCACTTTTCCGCGTCGACAAATGTCTGAAGCGGGGTGATGCGCACGGTAAACCCCTGTATGCTGTGCTTGATGGAATCTACCGCGGCCGGCACTAAAAGCCTTATGCCGGGGTTGCCCAGAAGCCTGATCAGTCCGGGCCGGTGGGCGAAGTTGAAGCGCACGCCCGAGGCAAGGCGCCACTCATCGCGATGCAATTTCTCGTTCAGATCCGGCTCCCGGTCAACCAGCACAACCGGCACATCAAGTTCGCCCAGCTTGTTCGCCGCCGCGATGCCGGCCGGGGTCGCACCGAGAATTATGACGCGCTGCAGCCTGTCTTTTTTACGACTCATCCGCGTGCCCCCGCTCACTTCGGCGCTTTTTATCCCGTGCCTTCAGCGTGGCGATGCCGTAATCCCAGCCTCGGGTAAAGGCCTTCAGGTTGAGTTCTTCGGTTCCCTTGGGGACGATGGCGGTCACCGCATCCTCGGCTGCCTTCCGGGAAATCACCCGGGCAACCGAAGCAAAAAAGCCAAGCATAACAATATTGGCAATCATCTTGCGGCCCATCTCCTCCGCCATGCGCGTTGCGGGGATGCTGTAGCATTCAAGGGTGCAGGCGCCGGGCCGGACCAGATCCTGTTCGAACAAAAGCAGGGTGCGGGCATCGGCCGCTCCCGCGAATTTTTCAAAGCCGCTCTGCGACATGGCGACCAGAATATCGGGCCGCCGGACATAGGGGTAGCGAATCGGATCCGGTGAGACAATGACCTGGGCGCTGCAGAAGCCGCCCCGGGATTCCGGCCCGTATGACTGCACCAGCGTGCTTTCGCGGTGGTCGCCGATGGCTGCGGCGCGGCCGACAATGCTCCCGATAAGCACAATGCCCTGACCCCCGAACCCCGTAAAAACAATTTCTCTTTTTTCCAACCGGGCTGCTGTCATGACGGATCACCTGATAACTGCATTTGCAATGCCGTGCCGCACTCGAGCACACTATACGCAAAAGGCGTGCACAGTGCCTTGGTATCCATTTCCGGGATGGTTGAACCCCCTCGCCTGCAGGTGAAGCTGCAATTGTCGCCAGAGACTCTTTATACAGTTTGTCTTAGCCTCAGCAGTTGATTTCAATCAGCCGGTGTCGGCAGGCAGTTGAAAAACAGTTGTCGTGGCTCCCCCCGAGCCACACGTTATTCAGCAAGTCTCAACCTACTTTTTCAACAGCCTGCCAGAGCCCCTCGTCTTCCAGACGAGGGTGGTTTTGTTAAGCAGATGGGTTGTTTTTCAACAGCCTGCTATTCCTTGCGGTAAAGCCGGTCATACATATCCTGCCAGGTGGGGCGATCCTCGTCGATGAAGGTGCCAAGGACGATGCCCTTTTTCATATCCATTGTCGCGTCGGCGGGGCTGACACCGTTTTTGATCACGGTCATGTTCTGGTAAATGGCCAGGGTGTCGAGCGGCTTTTCCCTGTTTCGGCGACCGTAATTGACCGGGCAGGGAGAAAGCACTTCGATAAAGGAGAACCCCTTGCGCTGCAGGCAGCGCACAATCGATTCCTTGATGTCACGGGTGTGCAGAATCGTCCAGCGCGCGACATGGGTAGCCCCGGCGGCCCAGGCCAGAAAGGGCAGATTGAAGGGAGTCTCGGGGTTGCCCAGGGGCGTGGTGGTGGTACGTGCCTGATAGGGCGTGGTCGCCGCAACCTGCCCGCCGGTCATGCCGTAGTTCAGGTTGTTGATGCAAATAACGGTCATGTCGATGTTGCGCCTGGCGGCATGAATGAAGTGATTGCCGCCGATGGCAAACAGATCGCCGTCACCGCTGAAGACAATCAGATTGAGTTCGGGATTGGCAATCTTCATGCCGGTGGCAAAGGGGATTGCCCGGCCATGAGTGGTATGAAAGGAGTCCATTCTTGCGTAGCCCGCGCCACGGCCCGAACAGCCGATGCCGGAGACCATCACCGTTTTATCAATAGCCACGCCGCTTGCCTTGATGGCCTGGAGACATGAGGAGAAGGCGGTTCCTATGCCGCAGCCCGGGCACCAGATATGCGGCATTCGGTCCGTACGCAGCAGGTCATCCAGCGGATGCACCGGCCGGCGGCCGTGGTGTTTAAGCGGATCAGCCATGGTGGGCGAAGGCCTCCCTGACGGCTTGCAGCACCTCTTCGGGGGAGATGATGGTTCCGCCGGCGTGTCCGACGAGAACGGCCGGGGCCTTGCCTCCGGCGCAGCGCTCCACTTCAAGATGCACCTGCCCTAAATTTATCTCAACCGTAACAAACCCCCTGACCCGGGCAGCAAGCTCCCGGATCCGTTTTTCAGGAAACGGCCACACCGTGATCAGCCGCAGCATACCCGCCTTGATGCCGGCGCGCCGCGCATCCTCAACCGCGGCGAGCGCGGTGCGGGCAGAGCATCCGTAGGAAACGATCACAATTTCGGCATCGTCAAGCATGAATGCCTCGGTGCGGGTGATGGCATCGAGGCTGTTCCGGATTTTTCCGGTTATGCGGCTGACCATGGCCGCGTGGGCCTCGGCGGTCATGGCCGGGTAACCCTGCTCGTCATGGGTAAGGCCGGTGATGTGTATCCGATACCCTTCTCCCGCGACAGGCATGGGAGCGATGCCGTCAGGGCCGGCCAGGAACGGTTTGAATCCTTCCCTGCGACCCGATGGCTTCTTGCGGAAAATGGTCTTTATTTTTTTTGCGTCGGGAATAACCACCCGCTCGCTCATATGCCCCACAATCTCGTCGGTCATAACCAGCACGGGCAGCCGGTAGATTTCAGACAGATTGAAGGCCTCGATGGTTTGATAAAAAATTTCCTGGGGCGACATGGGTGCCAGGGCAATGATTTCATATGGACCATGCGATCCCCACCGGGCCTGCATCATGTCTCCCTGAGCGCCAAGGGTCGGCAGGCCGGTGGACGGCCCGCCCCGCTGAACATTGACGATGACACAGGGGGTTTCCGTGCAGAGGCCCAGCCCGATATTTTCCATCATCAGGCTGAACCCGGGTCCGGAGGTGGCGGTCATGCTTTTTACTCCGGCCCAGGAACCCCCGAGCACTGCGGCCATTGCGGCGATTTCATCCTCCATCTGAATATAGGTGCCGCCGACATCGGGAAGGCGAGCCGCCGTGTGCTCGGCCACTTCTGTTGCCGGCGTGATGGGATAGCCGGCAAAAAATCTGCACCCGGCTGCAATGGCTCCTTCCGCGCAGGCCACATCGCCGGTCATGAAGTGCTCACCGGTAAGTACCGCCGCATCCGCCATGGAATTCCCTTTCATCTGTCCTCTGGGGGGTGTTGTAAAAATAATGATGTAATATCAGCATGTTCCGGTGCGCGAGTTTTAGCACCGCTGGGATCTTCAGTTGAATAAATCGCGAATTCCGGACAGATGATTTCGCAATAATGGCAATTTACACATTCCTGAACCCTTGCCGCGCAGGGAGGGTGATACCCTTTTTTATTAAATTTTTCTGAAACCTCAAGCACATTTTTTGGGCAGAAGTTGATACAATATCCACAGCCCTTGCATCTTTCCTCTATAATAAATAAAATTCCCCTCGGGACTTCAATTTTGTCGGAATCAAGAGGTACCCTCCAGAATTCCATGGAACAGTCTCCCCAAAAAGCTATCTGCTATCACTCTATCTGTGCCGTAATATGGATATTATCCGTTTATAATGCCAAAAAAGTCAACCACATTTTTAAATGGTAGATTTTTCGTTCATACCCCCCTATTTTTTAGGGAGGCATCGGAATATTTAGATGTTAACGCCCGCTAAGAACTTTTAAATTTCAACGGTTGGATTTTTTTAAAAGAGAATAAGCATAGTCTAATGGGCGATTTAATAACACTTATCTGATTCGTGGCTCAAAAATCCCTTTCCCTTGAGCCTTTGAACAGTCTGAGGAAAATCATTTTTTCAATTACCTGCCAAAATATGGAAGGTGAAAGAGAAAACTACAGGTGAATCGGCACAACCGCCTTGACAGTATAGGGAAAAAGACATAAAAAGACTGTGCTCCGGGAGCGCAACGCTTGCTGACGTGATTGTGAACCGGCGTCCTATATATCGGAAGCTATTATGCCTGAGGTGATGATCGAGAACCAGTGCTGTTACTATGCGGTTTCCCGGCGTGCCCCGGAAAGGGGGCCGGTGGCGGTTTGCGTGCACGGCTCCGGCTCGGACGGCATTGTCTGGTCATATCAGTTGAGCAGGCTGAGCAGCCGATACCGGATAATCGTTCCCGATCTGCCGGGTCACGGCAGATCCGAAGGTCCGATCCTTGACTCGGTGCCGGCATACGCCGCGTGGCTTGAAAAATTCTGTAATGCACTTAATCTGGACGCTTTTTTTCTTATGGGCCATTCCCTCGGCGGTGCGGTTGTCCAGGAATACGCCCACAGCAATCCCCATCGGGTCCGGGGCATGGTGCTGGTCGGAACCGGAACACGCTTTATGCTGTCGCGCATCTATCGGGAGCTGTGCGAGAGCGGTGCGCCGCCGGGGAGAGCCGGCGCAGCCGAAAGAGAAAACCGGGCAGACCCGTTTCATGAGGGATATGAACTGCTGCGCAGTCAGGGCAGCGGGACCTTGCATGCGGACCTTATGGCGGCGGCACGCTTTGATAGCTCAGAATGGGTCGGATCGCTCGTTGCCCCGGCGATGGTTATCTGGGGAAGCGGAGACGTGATAACCCGGCGGGAGATGCCGGAAGAACTGGCCGGGAAACTGCCCCGGGGCCGGCTGCAGATCATCGAAGGTGCCGGCCACGTTGTGATGATTGATGCGCGAAATGAATTTAACCGGCTGGTTGCCGAGTTCATCGAACAGCACCGCGCGGCGGACTGAACATGACCTTGCCGGCGTCCGCCCCACCGACTATCCAAACCTTGTTTCCTGACTGCGTATCCACCTGCTGCTGCGGGATTGAGGGGGCGGAGGCTGCCCCTGATCCCGAAGAGCGCGGCGTGATTGAACACGCGGTTGCCGCGCGGCGGCGGGAGTATATAGCGGGCAGGCGGTGCGTCCGGCAGGCTCTGGAACAATTGGGAGTCACGGCCGGTTCCCTGGACAAACGGCCCGATGGTTCCATCGCCTGGCCGGAAGGCATTGTCGGTGCGCTATCCCACAGCGATATCTGGTGCGCCGCGGCGGTTGCCCGGCGTTCCGAGGCCGCCGGTATCGGGCTTGACATCGAAACCATCGCGCGCATCGGAGAAAAACTCTGGCGCCGGATACTGACAGGGGAGGAGCGCAGCTGGATTGCCGGGCAGCCGGCCGGTGAGAGGCAGCGCTGGGCGGCGCTGATGTTCAGCGCCAAAGAAGCACTCTACAAATGCATCGCGGCGCGGGTTAAGCAAAGGATGGGCTTTATGGACGCCGTCATTGTTCCCGGCCTGCCGTCGCAGTCTTTTGCGGTGCGCCTGAACGAGCCGGTCGCCGCACAGCTTCCCCCGGGCCTCAACCTGCGGGGCCGTTTTTTCTTTTGTGACGGCTCGGTCTTCTCCGGGCTGGTGCTGGCAGGCAGTTGAAAAACACCCATCGCTTCGTGGCTAAGAAACTGTGTCATAATGTAAAAATTTCCGTGTTTGTCATTCTAAATCCTTCGCGGTGTCATTCTGAGCGAAGCGAAGAATCTCGTTGTTCCGCTCAGGGAAGGTTCCGCGAAGAAACTCAAACAATCAATGAATTGGAAAATGGAGATTCTTCGGCTGAAGAATAACATTATGACAAAGTCTCTCAAGGGGAGGGCCTGTTGATCCTTTCAACAACCTGCCGGTCTGAAATACCGGCCGGGAGCTTTTCAGTTGACAATTTAAGGCTGCTATTCTAGTGTCGTGTCTTCAAAACTCATCGTTATAGACCAGCAGTAAACCCGTCGTTGCAAGAATCGTTTTAAAAGGAGGTAGATGCGAATGGCACAAAAATGGGCTTTTCTTTTTCCCGGACAGGGTTCGCAGTACGTGGGCATGGGCAAGGATCTCAAGGATAATTTCAAAGCCGCCGCTGATGTTTTTGCGGAGGCGAACGAGGCCCTGCATGAGGATCTCTCTAAACTCTGCTTTGAAGGTCCGGAAGACGATCTGAAACTGACGCGCAACACCCAGCCGGCGATCCTGACCGTGAGCATCGCGGCGCTGCGCGTTTTGCAGGCGGAGTCTGATCTTACTCCCGCCATGGCGGCGGGACACAGCCTGGGTGAGTACAGCGCGCTGGTCGCCGCCGGGGCATTGCGGTTTGCCGACGCAGTGGCCATCGTGCGTCAGCGGGGAACGTTCATGCAGGAGGCGGTTCCGGTGGGCGTGGGCGGCATGGCGGCTGTGCTGGGCATGGAGACCGATGTGCTGGAGCAGATCTGCAGGGAAAGCGCTGAGGGCCAGTGCGTGGCGCCGGCCAACTACAACTGCCCCGGACAGATTGTCATATCCGGGCACATGGAGGCGGTCCAGCGGGCTGCGGCGAAGGCTGAAGCCGCGGGCGCCAAAAAAGTGGTCATGCTGCCGGTCAGCGCACCGTTCCACAGCGCGCTGATGAAGCCGGCCGCCGAGAAGCTGGGCAAAGCGCTTGAGCCCATCACCGTGCAGGAGCTGAAGATACCGGTGCTCTCAAACGTTGAGGCGGCTTTTTATCCATCGCGCAATGAGGTCAAGCGGCTGCTCACCGAACAGGTTGATCATCCGGTACGCTGGATAGAAGAGATGGAAACAATGATTCGGGAAGGTGTGGACAGCTGCGTTGAGATCGGACCGGGCAAGGTGTTAAACGGCCTGGTGCGCAAGATCAGCCGCGCGACCAAGATGCAGTCCATTGAAAACCCGGAGAGCATCAAGGAATTTGTGGCGGGACTGTGATACTGCCGCTGGAATGTTTTCCCCAGGCGAGTGCGACGAAAAAAAACGGCCCCGGAAACGGGGCCGTTTTTCTGCGACATGATTGTGGAGGGTTCTACTGTCCAGACATCATTTTGGCCACCAGGTCAACCGCCTGATTAAAGGTCTTGACTTTATCCTGTTCATCCTCGTCAAAAAACAGGGACCACTCGTCTTCGCACATGGTGAAAAATTCAAGCCGTCCCGATGAGCTCAGTCCCTGATCACGCATTGATGCGTCCGGGTTTATGTCTGCCGCCTTGTTGGCCATGGCCCTTTTGAGGAAGCCCATCATTTTGTCCGCTATTTCCTGTCGTTCCATGGTTGTCTCCTTGTGCTCTTGATGTTTCACGCGTGCTGAACTATTCTATCTCACTTCCCGTATTTATCCCAGTAGGATTTAAACAGGACATTTTCATCGGGCTTGTTTTCCGGAATGGGCGAGGATACCCAGGTGTAGTTAACCATGTGCTTCCAGGTGATATTTTCCGAGACAATGTTGTTGCCCCAGGTGCCGCAGCTCAAGGACATGGTGAAGGGCATGCCGTTGGTAAACGATCCGCTGTTGGCAAGGCACTGCGGCTGCCGCACCATCATCCGGCTGACATGGGCCATTTCCGCGAGCTCTCTAATCCGATCCTCGCTGGTGCTGTGGATGCTGCAGCAATGGCCTTCGCCGCGTACCGCCAGAATCTTCTGCAGGTAATCAATCGCCTCGGAGAAGGCGGTGAATTTCCACAGGGTTATGACCGGGGAGAGCTTCTCGTCGGCAAACTTTTCCGTGCTGACCGGATTTTCCCCGAGCACCATGAGGAAGGTGGTGTTTTCAGGAACGGTGATGCCGGCGATCTCGGCGATTTTTTTGGCTGGACGCGCCACGACCTTATCGTTGATGTGTTCGCCGTCCGGCCAGATCGCCGCTTTCAGCTTCGCTTTTTCTTCAGGCGAACACAGGTGCCCGCCCCGGGCCTTGAAGCCGGCCAGCATGCCGTCCCATTGTGAGGCATGGATGACCGCCGAATTTTCCGAAGAACAGGAAGTGGCGTTGTCGAAGGTTTTGCTCAGGAATATTTTTTCCGCCGCATCCTCGACGTCAGCGGTTTCGTCAACAATGCTTACCGAATTGCCGGCCCCGACGCCGTAGGCCGGCTTGCCGCTTGAATAGGCCGCCTTCACCGACTGGGTGCCGCCGGTCGAGATTACCAGGTCGGCCGCAGCCATCAGCGCCTGAATGTCCTCAATATAGGGGCGCTCCATGACCTGCAGCAGATCCACCGGCGCGCCGACTTTTTCCAGTCCCTTGCGCATGAAATCAACTGCCAGCGTGCTGCATCGCCGGGCGATCATGTGCGGTGCAAAGATCATGGCGTTGCGCGTCTTCAGGGAGAAGATGCCCTTGACCATCGGGGTGGCGGTGGGGTTGGTGCAGGGGGTTGGCGCAAAAATGACGCCGACCGGCTTGATCACCTTGAAAATGCCCTTGGCTTTGTCCTCGTCGACGATGCCGGTGGTCTTCATGCCGGCCATGTCCCGCAGCGCACCCAGCACCTTGTTGCGGTGCTTGGCCAGCTTGTTTTCATAGATCCCCATCTTGGTTTCCTTAACCGCCATATCCGCGCATTTGGCGGCGTTTTCCGGCTTGATCGCCTCCCAGGCGGCAGCCAACACCATTTCATCAACTTTTTCCTGGGGCCAGTGTTCCACGACCGCCTGGGCCGTGCGCGCCTTATCCAGCAGTTGTTGCAGTTCTTCCTTCATGATGCCTCCATGCGTGTTAGAATGTTCCCCGTCGGCCGGCGCGCGGCTGTGTCGTGAAGCGGCGGCGCCCTGCACCATGCGTGCAGTCAGTTCCCCGTTGACCGAGGACGGCCGATTCCTCTCATAATTCAAGCGGGCCGAAAATCTTGCGGGATG
>Ga0255347_1003961_pt1 | contig 18530 bp, 21 predicted proteins | sample wastewater_treat_2_FD_192479 | JGI IMG/M metagenome (GOLD analysis project Ga0255347, IMG submission 192479) | Wastewater microbial communities from Lulu Island WWTP, Vancouver, Canada - plant24 | ecosystem: Engineered > WWTP > Wastewater > Unclassified | place: Canada: Vancouver, British...
ACAGGCAGGGACGCCCTCACCGAGTACTGGATAGCGAAGATCTGGCGCCCGCTTCAGGGAACATACACGCTCCTCGACATAAAACTTCATACCGGGCGCACTCACCAGATACGCGTACACATGTCGGCAACAGGCACCCCCGTAATCGGCGACCAGATATACTCCAAAAAGTGGGAAAAACATAAAGTGCCATATCTTCTGCTCGCATCGACCTCTCTTATGTTTGACCATCCCATAACGGGCGAACACCTCTCATTCACGGTACCCATGCCGCGACACATGATAGAGTTCATTGAAAAACTCGAAAAGATGAAATAGCATCACGCACCGGCTGAAACTGCAGTCAGGCAAACCATACGATTATGCGCGTCATGAACCCGGCTGTCAGTAATTGATCCCCACAGCGTCCTTGACTTTTTTTAATGTCACAGCCGCTACTTCACGGGTCTTGTCAGCGCCGTTCTTCATTATCCTGCGGACCTCTGCCGGGTCATTCTCAAAAATTTTTCTCTTCTCCCTGTACGGCCTGAAGTATTCTATTATCAGCTCCAGCAACTCCTTCTTTGCCTGGCCGTAACCGGTGCCCCCCTTCAGGTAACGCTCCTTCATATCCGCCAGCTGCGAGTCAGTGGCGAATAGTTTATACAGTGCGAATACATTACATTTTGTTGGATCTTTAGGATCGTCAACAGGTGTTGAATCTGTCACAATCCCCATGACCTTTTTTTTCAGCGACTTTTCATCTTCAAAGATCTCGATAGCATTCCCGTAACTTTTTGACATCTTCTCACCGTCAGTGCCTGGGATCACGGCTATCTCCTCCTGGATATCCCCTTCAGGAATAACAAAAATCTCTCCGTACCTGTGGTTGAACGACTGTGCTACGTCGCGCGTGATCTCTATGTGCTGTTTCTGATCTTTACCAACCGGAACAATATTCGCGTCATACAGCAGTATATCCGCTGCCATGAGTATCGGGTAAGTGTAAAGGCCCGCATTGGGAACAAGTCCCCTGGCGATCTTGTCTTTGTAGCTGTGACTTCGCTCCAGCAGTCCAATAGACGTGTGGCACGAGAGTATCCACGTAAGCTCTGTCACCTCGGGGACGTCTGACTGTATCCAGAAACAGCATTTGTCAGGATCAAGACCAAGGGCCAGAAAGTCCATCGCCGCGTTCAATGTATTCCGCTTGAGCTCAGCCCCGTCGTGCAGGCTTGTCATTGCATGGTAATTTACGATAAAGCAGAAAAGTTCATTCTCATGCTGCATCCCGATCATTCTCTTCATCATGGCAAAATAATTGCCTATGTGAAGCGCGCCTGATGGCTGTATCCCTGAAAGCACTCTGGCCATAAAAACCCCCGTAAACTGAAACTATGGAGCAATTCCCCCGGATAATGGGTAAATATCATAATCCTGTAAAATGTTTTGCCGTACAAACCGTTAAAACTGCCTGTTATTGAGTGCGAACAAAAAACGGTGTCAATAAAAATTTTCCTTGAATACTCAGGCCTGATTATATATAAATACATATATAAACACATTTACAAATAAACTGGACACGGCCGGTTTAAAAGAATTTATGTATCTCAAAGGAGTTTGCAATGAAAGAAAATATGGGGAGTACAGACAAGTTTATCAGAACTATGCTCGGAATCGCATTTTTATGCAACATCATTATTCTTGAGCCGGGTGTTTTTGGCACAATAGTCCTTCTTATTCTTGGCGGATTAATGATTGGCACAGCATGGTTTGGTTACTGTCCCGCGTACAAACCGCTGGGAATCTGCACATGCGAAGGAGCATGCCAGTGTCAGGAAGAAGAAAAAGCTGAGTAATCTCTGAAAAAAAGCCCGGCGTAAAGGCCGGGCTTTTTTATCTGCAGCAATTCTCAGTGTGTCCGCCGCAAAATGTTCCGAACTCTACCTGAACCGCTGAATGATTTATCCCAAACCTGACATCCAGCAGACTGTTAATCTCCTTAATCACAACGTCCGATAAAACTGAACTCTCTTCGAGGCATATATGACATGAAAGAAATACCTCCTGCGAATTTATGGACCAGATGTGCAGGCCGTGAAGACTTTTAACTCCCTCAACAGAAAGAATCGCATCATATACCTCATCTGTTTTTATATGCTCCGGAACACCCTGCAGAAATATTCGCAGAGATTCCCGGAGAATACCAAGAGCGCTCCAGATGATCATAATGCCTATAAAGCAGCTGATAACTACATCTATCCAGTAATTGGAGGTGAACCATATAATTACTGCCGCAAATATTACAGCTACAGAAGAAAGCGCGTCGAATAAAAGGTGCAGCGATACAGCGCGTATATTAAGGCTTGATTTAGTTCCGGAGTTCAGCACAAAAATTGAAATTACGTTTACCACAAGCCCGATAAACGCAACCGGAAGCATAACTTTCAGTTCAACAGCCTGCGGGTTAAAGAATCTCGCAACTGCTTCATAAAAAATATAAATACCAATCAAAATCAGCGTAAGTGAATTAATCAAAGCAGTAAGAACTTCAAATCTTTTAAGCCCGAATGTATACTTATCTCCCTTTCTGCCGGCCGAAACCTTTTCACCCGCATAGCCAAGAACCATTGACAGAACGTCGGAAAGATTATGCCCTGCATCAGAAATCAGCGCAAGGCTGCCCGAAATCACCCCGCCGATATATTCTACGACTGTAATTATTATATTAAGCAGTATAACAAGCAGCAGCCTGAAGCTCCCCTCTGCGTGATGAGTATGCCCGTGCCTGTGATCATACGCGCGGTGTTCATGATCCTGATTGCATTTATTATTATTCATAACTGCTCCCTCTTTTCCAGCACATGCTCTATTCCGAAACTCAGAATTGTCTCTATGTGATCATCATCGAGCGAATAAAGAATATTCCTTCCTTCGCGCCTTGTTTTTACAACACGCGACTGTTTAAGCACGCGCAACTGATGTGAAACAGCCGACTGATTCATATTAAGAACTGCGGCCAGGTCGTTCACGCAAAACTCCTGATCCAGAAGAGCAAAAAGCAGTTTAAGACGGGCCGGTTCGCCGAATATCTTAAAAAAATCCGCCAGCCTGTCAAACCGCCTTTCATCCATTTTTGCCTTACGGATTTTCAACACATTCTCCTGACGTATGAATAATGGATCATATATTCATACGTCAATGAAAAAGTCAATACTTTAGAACGCCGGCCCGAAAAAACCGCGGCATGTAAATTTCTCGCTTCTGCTTCTTTTTATCCTGCCCGGAATTTTTTTATTGACTGAATTACAAACGGGGCATAACACACAGTATCCCAGATGGAATCCCGAAATGAACCTGTTAAAGAAACTCATAAACATAATCCTGATTTTAAGCGCGCTGCCCGCGCTTGCAGGCAACAGCGTGGCAATTGTAAAAAGCAGATATGACAATATAGAACTTGTACTCTCCGCTTACAGAATTCCCTATGACCTTATAGACTACAGCGATCTGGGAAACGAAGAAACTTTCCGCAAGTACAGGTCTCTCTTTTTTCCATCAGGCCTTGCATCAGATTACGAGAACAATCTTGACGTGAACTGGCGGGGCAAGGAAATAACATCTGTTAAACTGGGTAAAAATTTTTTTGAACTCGATGAAAAAAAATTCAAAACATATCTGCGGGATTTTATCAGACGCGGCGGATCCGCATACTTTTCAGGTTATGCCTTCAGGGAACTCTCAATGGCGTATGACTATTTCGATTTTTTTGAAAACTTCCCTTACATGGGTCTTCCAGGCAGGCTTGAGGCAACACTGTATGACGACCTCGCAAGGTTCAGCCTTAAACGAAAGTATGCCCTGTATATGGACTACCCTGGGTGGATAGCTGTCAGGGATGTAGATAACGCCCTCGTGCTTTCGGAGTCTGCTTTTGACACCCCCAGAGGGAGGAAGTCAGGGCCTGTAAGCGTACTTATAAAGGATGGCGCCGGTGAAATCATTTATACAAGCTATTACAGCACTGTTTACAGCGAATTCAGGCGCTTCAACATTTACAGGATTGCGGGATACCCGCTTATGAAAAGAACAGCCTCGCATGCAGATGAATTCTTCCAGGATATAACGGGAAGGATTACAGATGCATTCCACGCGGGCGAAGCGTCCAGGACATATTACTTTGACCTGAGCAAAGGCATAAACACTTTCTACCTGCAGTCAGAATCCTCGCCATTTGCTTTTGAAGTGTATGACAGCAGTCTTTCTCTTGTTGCTTCTGTTGAAAAATATGAATTATCCCAGACATGGACAATCTCATCCGCTGCAACCGACTACTGCTACATCACCATATATCCCGGCGGCCATGACAGGTACGGAATGCACTCAATTGTTTCGGCCAGCGGCACTCTTATCCCTAAACCTGTTAAAACTGCTGCAAAAGTGTTCCTTTACACAATCGGATTCATTTTTACCGCGGCTTTTATCAGGGTCGCAGTATCCCGCTTTATGTAGGGGATATTTTATCTTTTTAAATTTTTCCCTCTTTTCGGATTGTTGGGGAACCTCATCCATCAAAGAGAATTGGCCACTCCGGCTGTAGTGCCGGAGGCGTGTGTCATTCCCGCAAAGGCGGGCGACCGTAAGAAGAGCCCTGGCTAACGGAACATGCTCTGACCCCTCCGGGACTTGCTCTGACCCTCCGGGAACATGCACTGAGCCCTCCGGGAACATGCTCTGACCCCCGGAAACATGCTCTGCCCCCGGGACTTGCTCTGGCCCCGGGAAGAGGCTCTGAGCCGGGACTTGCTCTGACCCCCGGAACAACACGCTCTGAGCCCCTTTCCCCAAATTTACGGAATGAGCCGTATTTTTTGATTTACAGAACAGCTTTTCATTTTACATTTAATTTTTGCATATCTTCAGCTACAATCCGTAAAATCAGGGGGAAGTTTAGATGGGTAGAGTTATCTCTGTTTCAAACCAGAAGGGTGGTGTGGGTAAAACCACAACAACCGTAAATATTGCCGCCTTCCTCGCTGAAAAGGGCAAGCGCGTGCTTATTATCGACATTGATCCCCAGGGCAACGCGGGTTTTGGAATAGGCATAAATGCTGAAGAAATGGAAACTACCCTTTATGAAGTCCTCATTGGCCAGATTCCGCTTGAAGAGGCCATATTTAAGACAGAAATAGAGCGCCTCTCAATAATACCGTCTAACATTCACCTTTCGGGCGCGCAGGTTGATCTTCTCGAAGTAGAGGGAAGGGAATATATTCTAAAAAAGAAACTTGAACCTTTAAAAGCATATTATGATTATATATTTATTGACTGCCCTCCGTCACTGGGCATACTTACACTTAACAGCCTTGTCGCCGCCGATTCTGTGCTGATACCTCTGCAGTGCGAATATTACGCACTTGAAGGTCTTAATCAACTGCTCAGAATTATTGTGATGGTACAGGAAAATCTTAACCGGTCACTGAAGATCGAAGGGGTTGTACTCACCATGTATGATCCCAGAACCAACCTGGCAAACCAGGTCGTTAATGATGTTCGGGAGTATTTCAAGGACAAGGTTTTTGAATCAATCATCCCGAGAAACGTAAAACTTTCAGAAGCGCCTTCATTCGGCAAGCCTATAGGAATTTACGACAAGACCTGTCCCGGCAGCATGGCGTATGAAAAACTCGCAGAAGAGGTTATGAAAAATGACTAAAAAGGCTTTAGGCAAAGGGCTTGGCGCGATTATATCCACATCACCCACACCGTCGGATGACATGGAAAAAGCTCTTATCGGTGTCAGTAAAAACAATGTTATTGAACTCGCGCTTGACCGGATAATCCCCAACCCGGACCAGCCCAGGACATACTTTGACGAGACCGAGATACATGGACTGGCCGAATCTATCAAATCTGTGGGACTCATACAGCCGATCATTGCCCGTGAGCGCGATGGCCTCTATATTATAGTGGCGGGTGAACGCAGGTACAGGGCCTGCAAACTTAACGGAATGAAGACCATCAAGGCCATTGTTATCGAAGCAGATGATGAACAGAATCTTACAATGGCCCTTATAGAAAACATCCAGCGCGAAAGCCTTAACCCGATTGAAGAGGCAAAGGCCTACAGGGTGCTGATTAACAGGTTCAAGCTTAAACAGCAGGACCTTGCCAGAAAAATCGGCAAGGAAAGAACAACTATTACAAATTCACTAAGGCTGCTCAACCTTCCCGAAGAAATTCAGGAAGCTATTATTGACAAAAAAATAAGTCCCGGCCATGCCAAGGTAATACTCTCTGTTGATGAGCCGGGAAAACAGTTTTTCCTTTATAAAGAAGTGATTGAAAAAGAGCTTTCCGTGCGCGCTCTCGAAAACATTGTGAACAACGTCAAAGAAAAAAAAGAATCCCTATCATCGCAGAAAAAAACAGTTTTAAAAACAGCGCAGATAAAAAAGATGGAAGAAGAACTTATTGCCCGCCTGGGCACCAAGGTAGAGATAAAACATACCGGCAGCAAAGGCCGCATAGAGATAAGCTATTATTCGCTTGATGATTTTGAAAGAATTGTTGAAAAGATTAAATAAATCAGATTTCATCTAAGCTGATCTTTTCCACCCTGTCTGCTTCGATATCCAGAATGACCACTGAAGACTCATCGTGGCCATAAACCGCTCCCGGATTGATTATCCTGCAGCCCTTAGACACATAGTTCTCAAAATAATGCGTATGCCCCTTTATAACGTAATCATATTTCCCCGATGCAAGAGCTCTTCTGTACATGGGCACGTCGTTACCGTGAAAAAGAACAAAATTTTTACCGCCAAGGCTGAACTCGACCATAGTATCGACTGGATTGAATCCCAGCGCAGATGCTTTAGCGCTGATATCTTCGGCATCAATGAGATCGCCGTTACCGAGAACTACATAGCATGTGAAGCCTTTAAGGTAATCGAGCATTCTCGGCGAAGTAATATCTCCGGCATGCGCTATGACTGTAATTCCCCTCTCCCTGAAAAGAGAAATTGCCTTTTCTGTCGCCTCTATATCGTTATGCGTATCAGAGATTATCCCGAGAAGCATTCTGCCCTCACCCTAACCTTGCTCCCGGCTGAAGATTTTCATCGGCAAATATTACAACAGGCCTGTCCTTGGGGCCTGTCTTTGCGGCAAGGAGCATGCCGTTTGATTCTTTGCCGAAAATTTTTGCGGGCTTGAGGTTGGCAACCAGAAGTATGTTTTTATCCCGGACATCTTCGGGCGCATAATGCTGGGCAATGCCTGCAACAATGTATCTCTGGTCATAACCTGAATCAACCTTGAGGTAGAGCAGCCTGTCAGATCCCTCAACCCTTTCCGCTTCGAGCACTTTTGCCACACGGATGTCAACTTTACCAAAATCGCTTATATCAATAAGCCCCGGAACAGGCTCCTTCTTCTCCTGTTTCTTCGCAGCAGGAGGAGACTTTTTATCGTCCGCTTTAGCCTTTTCAATGCGCGGAAAAAGAATTTCGAGGTCGCCGGTTTTAAGCCCGGGCTTAAGGTTATCAAGTTTAAAAAGGGACGCAGTATCTGCAGCGGCAGCGGAACCAAGCGCTTTAATGATTTGCGGCGCCAGTGTGATAAGAACAGGCGAAAGCAGGACACTGACACTATAAATGGATTCGAGCAGATTGCGCAGAACTGATGCAAGCCTGCCTGTGTCGTTCTCCTTTGCGAGCTGCCAGGGCTTATGCTCGTCAACATATTTGTTTAATGACCGTATGAACTCCCAGAGCTTCTCTATGCCTATACTTGTCTGAAATTTTGAGCAGTGATCTATGTATCCATGGGCTGCCTTTTTAAATCCGGCAAGAAGCTCCTCCCTGCCTGGATTATCTTTACCGAATTCAGGTATCAATCCGTCAAAAAATCTGTTGTTCATGTTAAATGTGCGGTTTATAAGGTTGCCGAGGTCGTTTGCCAGATCATAGTTTATGCGGTCAACGATCACGTCCTCACTGAACTTCGCGTCCAGGCCGAATGTCATTTCGCGGAGAAAGAAGTACCGCATCTGGTCGTTGCCGTACTTTGCCGCAAAATCATCCGGGGTAACTACGTTGCCAAGGCTCTTGGACATCTTGGACTCATCCATGTTCCAGTAACCGTGGACGTTCAGGTTGCGGTATGGTTCAATCCCCGCTGATTTAAGCATTGTAGGCCAGAATACTCCGTGAGGCTTCAGAATATCCTTGGCAATAATGTGTTGCACCGCCGGCCAGTATTTTTTAAAATTCTCCCCATCAGGATAACCGATGGCGCTGACATAGTTGATCAACGCATCAAACCAGACATAGGTGACAAAATTTTTATCGAACGGGAGGGGAATCCCCCATGTAAGCCTTGAAACAGGCCGTGATATGCAGAGATCCTCAAGGACTTCGCCTTTGAGCATTGAAAGAACTTCATTTCTGTATCGTTCAGGCCTGATAAAATCCTTATTCGCGTTGATGTAATCAACCAGCCACTGCTGATATTTGCTCATTTTGAAAAAATAATTCTTCTCTTCAATATACTGCGGCTCTTTATTATGTTCGGGGCATTTGCCGTTTACTATCTCCTTCTCTGTAAGAAACCTCTCGCAGCCTATACAGTAATTGCCTCCGTAATTTCCGAAATAGATATCGCCATTATCATAAACCTTCTGCAGTATCTGCTGAACTGTTTTTATATGCCGTTCCTCGGTAGTTCTGATAAAATCGCTGTATTTAACGCCTATCCTGTCCCATGCCGCCCGGAACTTTCCGCTGATCATATCGGCATACTCCCGCGGTGATGAATTATTCGCGGCTGCGGCAGCAACAATTTTATCTCCATGCTCGTCTGTGCCTGTGAGAAAAAAAGAATCATCGCCCAGCATAACATGGAACCTGTTCATAAAATCTGCAAGAATTGTACTGTACGCATGACCGATGTGCGGTTCGGCATTTACATAATATATTGGTGTTGTAACATAAAATGTCTCTTTCATCATTATCCTTCTGTTATATTTCAGATTGTCCGGGTACTTTTATCTGGAATGATCATCATCCTCTTTTCTGAAAATATTTTCGACCATGTCATCTTTTATATGATACTTCCCGTTGCGGAGTTCCATACATTCCGCTTTTATCTCGACATACCGGTCACCCTCTTTAATCGTCACCGAACCTTTCAGGCTGTTCAGGGATATAACCGGGTAGGGTTTACCGGCAGCCATAACCTCGCTCTCGGAATCGGGCAGATGCTCATTCATCTCGCGGTAAGTATTGTACTCAAACCCCAGACAGCATAAAAGCCTGCCGCACATACCTGAAATTTTCATAGAGTTCAGGTTAAGACTCTGCTCTTTGGCCATCTTGATAGATACAGGTTCAAACTCTTCACGCTGATAAAGGCAGCACATCGGTTTACCGCACGGGCCGTAACCGCCCACGAGCCTTGCCTCATCACGCACACCGATCTGTCTCATTTCTATTCTTGTTCTGAATACAGCCGCGAGCTCACGGACAAGTTCCCTGAAGTCTATCCTGTTCTCTGCTACAAAATAGAAAATTATTTTTGTCCTGTCAAAAAGGCATTTTACCGCAACGAGTTTCATATCAAGCTTCTTCGCCTTAGCCTTTTCCCTGCACACGGCAAAAGCCCTCTCCTCGACTGATTCCAGGTCCGGGACTTTTGCCAGGTCCTCGGGTGTGGCCTTCCTTATAACCTTGCCGGTTACAGGCCCTTCAGGTTTCTGTTTGCATGATTTAATTTTTACCACTTTGCCTATATCAATACCATGTTCAATTTCAACAACGCAGTCAGTGTTCTGCTTCAGGAAAAAATCATTGGTATCGATAAAATATATCTGGTAGCTATTCCTTAACTTTACAGCTGAAACTTCCATTTAAACCTCGTGTTATATGTTATAACCAGGAAAAATCCGCGCTCACCGGAAGTGAAGCATCGATTTCCCGGTATGAATAGAGCATGCCCTTGAGCATGTTTTTTATGTTAAGATTGTTGCTCTCCCCCCGCCTGATGGCAAGAAGTATTTTAACAATCCTCCCGGCATCCGCGGAGTCCAGGACAACTTTTTCGGGCAATATGCTGCCGCGTATTCCCGCCTGAACCCTGCGACTATAGCTGTAGATATTAATAAGCACCGTCAGTAAAAAATCATCGTCAATGTTAGTTGATTCGCCCACAAAAAGGCGGTTTGAATTACCGCTTTTTACGGCATATACAAGTGATTCGGCAAAATCCAGAAGCCAGAGCATCACCTTCTCATCCCTGAGCCTCAGTGCGGAATCCATAGATCCTCCTGACATGGCGGCTATCAGTTCAGCAGTTGATTCTCTGACTCCCGATGATATCAGAATTGATGTCACATCCTGATCCGAAAGCGGATTAAATGTTATATCCATGCACCTTGAAAGAATTGTAGGCAGGATTCCAGACCTGCCTTCGGAAAGCATAATAATTACAGCTTCAGAATAGGGCTCCTCGATAGTCTTGAGCAGGGCATTCTGCCCCGCATCGGATATTGTGTTCACCCCGTCAATAAGCACGGCCGTTCTGCCCGTAACCGGGACCCTGGTCATTTTTTCAATGAGCCAGCGCACCGTACCGTCAGCGGGCTTATCCCGTGATCCGACCGGTATTTTACCCTTTTCATCCCTGTTAAGAAGAACGTAATCGGGAAACGAACCTGCCGCAATCTGCCTGCACGCACTGCATTCAAGGCAGGGCTTCTGCCCGCCTGTACAATAAAGCGACTTGATGAATCTTTCGGCAATCATACGCTTACCAATACCTGACTGCCCGGAAAAAAGAATTGCATGGGGGATGGATTCACTGCGATAGAGGCGGTTCAGAAATGCCCGCTGTTTTTCATGGCCTTTTATTCCGGAAAAATTCATACGCCCAGATTCCCGGATACTTTCAGTATATCAGATCAAAGATAAGTCCCCTTATCTCTCCGATCTTTTTCATTAGCCCAAAGGCGTCGCTTTTGACAGTAATCATCCTTGAAAGCTCCACCAGGTTTTCATCAATCTTTTTTATAATTATTTTCTCGGCCCTGCCTGATCTTTTTTCTCTTGAAGTCGGTTCAAGTTTCTGCGATTCAAAGCCCTGTTCAAGTATCATCCTGAGTATTTTTTTAACCAGTATCCTGTATCTTTCAAGTTCGTAGAGCGACTGGGAGTCAAGAAAACGCTTTTCCTGATCCTGCAGGTCGGTCATGAGCTCATCAATTCCACCGACATACTCTGAACTGATAGCATTTTCAACCTCTGCCTCGAATTTTGTGCCTGCTGTACCGCTGATCCCGGCCTTCTTTTTTGACCTGATCTCGGTCCTGGACTGCTGTTTAAGATCAGCTCTTGAAATTCCTATCATTCTTCAATCACCGGGCCTTTTATTAATATGGCAGTTCCCCTCAAACTTCACACCCTCTTCCATTACCAGGCTCGGTGTGATTATATTGCCCCGGACATCCCCGGTTGACAGCAGGATTACACGCTCGGTTGCATAAATATTTCCCGATACAACCCCGCCCACAACCACAAGCCTGGCCTTAATGTCTGTGACCGCGTCACCGTTCTGACCTATGAGCACCTTGCCGTGGGTATCAATAGTACCCTGAAACTTGCCGTCTATCCTGAGAAGCCCATTTATTTTAAATTCGCCTTTAAATTCGGAACCCGCGCCGATAATACTGTTTACAATGCTGTCTTCGTCTATCCTGTTTATTTTTACCATCTTTCAACTCACCGTATTTATATTCACAACATAATTCACATTCTATCCATCATTTCAAGCACATTTTTTAACTGATTTCTGACATACGCTCCGCGAACCCTATCCATATCTGATTTGTATCTGCCGTTATTGACCCGATTTTCACAATCTCAGGGGGCATTGACCTGCTTTTCATCGCAGCCAACACCCACAGTAGAGCTTTAGGCGGTAATTTATTCGGGTTCCATTATATTATGTTGACAAATTTACAATTTAACTGAATTTATTTATCAGGACTTTTTTCGGGAATTTTTTTTGCAATCCATACCGCAGATTATATAATTTTATTTACAGGAGTTCAACAGATGAAAAAGTTTTTACCCTTTGTACTGTTTGCAATTTTGTTGTCATCATGCTCTATGGCATTTTTAAAACAGGAGATGCAGATCAACGACCTGATCCAGTACAAGGAAAAAATTGACCTCACAGATAATCCCGCTGAAGTATATATAATCAAGGCAGACCTTTCGTCAAAAGTCCTGAGCCTGAAAGGCCTTATGGTTAAGGATATAATTGAATCAACCAACGTCAACTACCAGTTCTGTGTTGTCAGCGAACTCCAGACAGAAAAGGGAAAAATTGAGTGTTATATCTTTACAAAAAATATCCGGAAAATTTCATATCTTAAAAAAGGAAAAACCATAATTGATGTAAAAGGGGAATTCAACAGGTTCTTTTCGACACTTGACAGTTATTATACAAAAATCGAAATCATCAACAGCAGAATAACCATAGTATCACCTGAAAATAAATAAATTTCCAAACAGGGTTCTGAAATGACGCTGAAAAAAAAATTCTATGTTTCACTGATTACGACGGCAGGCATATTGTTAATAGCAGCAACGGCACTGCTGATAGCATGGAATGCGATCAGAATATCCTACAACACAATCGAAAAAATTGTGCTGCTTGATTCGCAGATTACAATTACGCGCAGTGAAAACGGGATACCTGTTATCGAAGCATGAAGCGCCGGAGACATGTATTTTGCTCTCGGCTACATTCATGCCCAGGACAGGCTTGATCTTATAGAAAAAAACCGTGCACTTGCAACCGCCAGTTCATCCCATTTTATTCAGAACAAGGAGCATAGCAGGCTATTTGACAAAATTTCATCCACAATGGGGTTTACACGCAGGGCGGATGAAATAATCTCAAAGCTGTCACCGGCCCACAAAAACTCACTGGAAAAATATTGTGCAGGCATTAATCACATCCGCAAGGGCCGGACTTCAAGCTTTATCCTTACCCGTGATTGGTCCCCGCAGGATGTAATATCCATCCTTATAATGAAGGAATGGACCAACTCCTACCTGAATAACCTTGAACTGACAATAAATATTTCAGACGAAAAAAAGATTTCATATGCTATCCCCGGAAAAAAATTCGTTCACTACTACACCTCCGAACAGGCAGGATTACTGAAATCATTGCGTGCGATTAAAGACCTTATAACAGAATATTCGGGAACATTTAACAGAGGACTTACGGTTTATGTTGGCTCAACACTCGATGCTGCCGGCGAAAACTACTATTCCGCCTTCACATATTACGATTATTACTCAGCCTATCCCGGGTGGTATCCTGTTAAAATGCTGATCAATAAAACACCGATTGATTCAATCACCTTCAGCGGCCTGCCGTTTATGTTCGCGTTCAAAAATTCCCGGAACACCATGGTGCATTTTAACGTAAACGCCGATACCCAGGATTTTATTTTACTTGATACCTCTGAAAAAATGAATAAAACCCGGTACTGGCTTAACGGTCTCTGGCGCGATTTTAAAATTGAGCGGACGCCTGTTAAAGCTGCTGACGGCTCAGAGAACAATGAAATTGTCTGGTTTACCGAAAAGGGACCGGTATTTAAAGATCTAAGCAGCGATTATAAACTTCCTGATAGAATATTTGTATTAAATTCAGTTTTGCCTGGCGCCGGTTATATCACCATGCTTATGGAATCCCCATTTGCTGAAAACGCTTCGGCAATCAGGGAATATATAAAAAATTCCGACGCATCACTTAAATGTTTCATGGTGACGACCGGCGATAATGCATTCAAAGGTTATTCGGGATATATTTCTTCAACCGCCAGCAACAGTGTCTTCATTAACGAAACCTATATCCGGTCCGATTTTACGCACTGCTCCTGGTTTAAAACCGGGCTCGCCGTTGACTATGCAGGGAGCGACGTTCTGCCGGCGGGGGAACTGCTTTTATACCGGAACTCAATAATTAACCAGCCTCTTAAAACAGAACAACTAAACCGGCTGCTTGCGTTAAAACGGATATACACTGAAGAAAAGATTATGGAAATAGTCGGAGACACTCACTCCGAAGCGGCCAGAAAATTCATCCCCGTGTTCCGGTTAATTCTTGATTCGAATCCTCTTACCTCGGCAAAATTAACCAGAATATATTTTAATGACTGGGATTTTAACGCAGTGAAAACAAGCCAGGCGGCTGCCATATTCTATACAACCCTTGATTACTATATCAATGAGGCACTTAAAGATGAATTCGGCGACAACCTGGCACACAACATGCAAGCCGCCCATCTGTTGTACAGTGATTTTTTTGACATGCTGATAGCCGGGGGACAGCCGTTTTATGATAATCCGGAAACTGAAAATATCGAAACTCGTGAAACGCTTTTTGACGTCTCCTTTTTCAATGCAATGCGTTTTCTAAACAGAAAATCCGGTCCCATGATGAATGACTGGAGACTGTCAGAAACCGGCAAAGCGATGTTCACATTGCCTAAGCTGAAATATAATGTGCTTTCGCACATATTCAGACCTGAACCTGCAGCGCTTGATGGAGGGCCCGATACGCTTTCAACGGTCATTACAGATATTGAACGCCGCCCAGTATCAGGAGTCTCGTTAACCGGCTTTATGAACAGCAATGTCTTCAAATTTTCAATGAATTCAGGCTACTCGACATCTCTTCTTTCTGATTTTTTTTATGGAAAAACTTGCACTATCCCCTTTACTGAAATAGGGAGTACCGATTCAAAATATAAAACTATTCTCACAAATAAATAAAACCATTCATACTAAAAAAGGCTGCCAGTCGGGCAGCCTTTTTTAGTATGGTCAGGTGATTAGAACCACCTGTCTGTCTGTTCCGGTACTAATACATTCCCGGCATTCCACCCATTCCGCCTGCTCCGCCAGGCATCATCGGCTTTTCCTCTTCCTTGTCTGTGATAAGAACTTCTGTTGTAGAGAGCATTCCTGCTACTGATGCGGCATTCTGTAAAGCAGACCTTATGACTTTCGCGGGGTCAATAATACCGGCATCCATCATATCCACCCAGGTAAATGTGTATGCGTCAAAACCAATGCCAGGCTTCTCTTCTTTGGCTTTCTCTACAATGACAGATCCTTCGAGGCCTGCGTTCGAAACAATCTGCTTCATAGGAGTTTCTATCGCCTTCACTATTATCTCTGCGCCAATTTTTTCATCACCTGCAAGTTTTGAAGCAGCTTCTTTAACAGCCTTCTGTGCATGGATCAGTGTAAGTCCGCCGCCGGGAACAATACCCTCTTCAACAGCCGACCTTGTGGCAGAAAGAGCATCTTCAACCCTGGCCTTCTTTTCTTTCAGTTCAACTTCGGTAGCAGCGCCAACATTAATAACTGCAACTCCGCCTGCAAGCTTGGCTTTCCTTTCCTGAAGTTTTTCTATATCATATTCAGAAGATGATTCTTCGATCTGTTTCTGTATCTGGCTGATTCTGCCCTTAACCTCAACCTGGGCGCCGGCACCTTCGATAATTGTAGTATTCTCTTTATCAACAATAATCTTTTTTGCCCTTCCAAGCTGATTGATTGTTGTGTTTTCAAGCTTCATGCCCAGATCTTCAGAAATCACCTGCCCGCCTGTAAGAATAGCTATATCTTCCAGCATGGCTTTTCTTCTATCGCCAAAACCCGGAGCCTTTACAGCTACGCAGCTTATGGTTTTCCTGAGCGTGTTAACAACTATAGTTGCAAGAGCTTCGCCCTCTACCTCTTCTGCGATTATAAGGAGAGGTTTTCCCCCCTGCGCTACTTTTTCAAGCACCGGGAGAAGGTCTTTCATAGTGGCAATCTTTTTATCATGGATAAGAATCATCGCGTCCTGGAGAACGGCCTGCATTGACTCAGGTTCGTTCGCCATGTAAGGAGAAATATACCCTCTGTCAAACTGCATACCCTCAACAACATCAAGAGTTGTTTCGATTGATTTAGCCTCTTCAACAGTGATAACACCGTCTTTACCAACTTTATCCATTGCATCGGCAATAAGATTTCCTATCTCCATGTCATTGTTTGCAGATATTGCAGCGACCTGTGCGATCTCTTTTTTGTCCTTGATCTCTCTTGCAGTAGACGCGACAAAGTTCACCACAGCATCAACCGCCTTGTCTATACCCCTTTTCAGATCCATAGGGTTTGCACCGGCAGTTACATTCTTGAGACTCTCTTTGTAAATTGCAGCAGCAAGTATTGTGGCAGTTGTTGTTCCGTCACCAGCCACGTCATTTGTCTTGATTGCTACTTCCTTAACCATCTGCGCGCCCATATTTTCGAACGAATCATCAAGTTCGATTTCACGCGCCACTGTAACCCCATCTTTAGTGACTGTCGGCGCGCCGAATTTTTTATCGATCGCCACGTTTCTTCCCCGGGGCCCGAGTGTAACCTGCAGAGCATCTGAAAGTTTTACGACACCCTCAAGTATAGCCTTTCTTGCTTCATCATCATACTTTAATATTTTTGCCATTTTATATCACCTTTATACCTTTTTCAGATTAATCAGTCTATAACTGCCAGAATATCGTGTTCACTGAGGATTAAATAATCCTTATCATCGTATTTAAGTTCCGTGCCTGCGTACTTTCCGAACAGAACTTTATCGCCAACCTTGACCCTCATGGGTATCAGGTCTTTTCCTTCGTACCTGCCTTCGCCAACTGCAATGATCTTGCCGCGCTGGGGTCTCTCCTTGGCAGTGTCAGGCACATATAGTGAGCCCACTTTTGCAACTTCTTCTTCAAGAATCTGTACAACCACTTTGTCACCAATAGGTTTTATAGCCACATTAGCCTCCTTAATTATTAAGAAAAATTTAGTTTTTTACACATTGAATTGTTAGCACTCATCTTAAAGAGTGCTAACAATTCAAACTATATAAATAGCCTTATTTTTTTCAAGATTAATTTTCAGAATTTAAAGTAATTTTTCTTATTTCGTAGGAATTACAGAAAAAAGTCTATTTTAAAGATGAATAATCAGATTTCCCACCCCGTTTTTCGACCAGCCTGCAATCTCCAATTACCATATCCTTATCAACGGCTTTACACATGTCATATACAGTCAGCGCCGCAACAGAAACAGCCACAAGGGCCTCCATTTCGGCGCCTGTTCTACCCGAAAGCCTGATTTCACTTGTTATATACACCCTGTTTTTTTTTTGATCAATCTCAAGATCGACATTTATATAATTCAATGAAAGAGGGTGGCACATAGGAATCATACTCGCTGTATTTTTGGCCGCCATTATCCCTGCAATTCTGGCCACCTCGAAAACCTCACCCTTAGGTAAAAGCTTCTTTTCTATAGCAGTAATTGTATCGCTCTTCATATAAACAGAAGCTTCAGCTTTTGCGCTCCTCCGGGTTATATCCTTTGAGCCTATATCAACCATAACAGATTTTCCATCTGAATTATAGTGGGAAAAATCATCCATTAAAATACCTGTAAATAGTTTTTTATTAACAAAGAACCGCGTCAGGCCTTAGATTTGGTTAAAAACCGGCATATATACCTGAATATACCCCACAGAATGTAAATCATAGTAACAACAAACACAGACCAGGCTTTTGATGTGAACAGCAGTAAGAAAATAACCACTGCTGTAATCAAAACTGCAGGTTTTCCCTTTTTCCAGATATCTGAAAAAATTTTGGAATAATCAATATGCGAAACCATCAGCAATGCCGCAGCAATAAACAGCGCTATATATGCAAACATCGGCATTTCAAAAAATATCTGTCCCAGAAAAAGATTATCCGAGATGAACAGAGCAGGCACAATTCCCACGATGATCCCTGCAGCTGGCGAAGGAAGTCCGTTAAAACCTGAACCTGAATCCTGAATATTAAACCTTGCCAGTCTGTATAAAGCGCATACAGGAAAAATAGCGGCCAGAAGAGCACCCGAACTTAAACCGTAAAACGAAGGTAATTTGTAAAAATATGCCGAATATGCCAGAACGCCCGGAGCTATTCCGTAAGAAACTGCGTCTGCAAGAGAATCAAGCTGCATGCCAAGCTCGCTCTCGACATTAAGCGCACGCGCGACCGCGCCATCAGCAACATCAAAAACACTGGCAACAAATATCAGGGTGCCTGCAATGATCAGTGTTTCCACATTATTCATAATAGGATCATATTTAGCGGCATAAAGAATTGAAAAGAATCCGGCAACCATGTTCCCCATGGTTACAATACTCGGTATCATCGATTTCTTTTTTATTTTCATAGCAGTTCCCGGCTCTCTTTTTATTTAATCAAAATATAACAATTGTATATGTCAAGACAAATAAACCGGCCCTGGCAGCTAAAACCTGAATTCAAGTTTCAAATGCGAATAGATAATCCTCCAGTAGACTTATAGGAGACCGCCAGTTTCTGGATTTTCGAGGACGGCTATTAATTTTGAATAAAATATCCTGGAACTCTTCATCTGTCA
>Ga0255347_1003962_pt1 | contig 18524 bp, 20 predicted proteins | sample wastewater_treat_2_FD_192479 | JGI IMG/M metagenome (GOLD analysis project Ga0255347, IMG submission 192479) | Wastewater microbial communities from Lulu Island WWTP, Vancouver, Canada - plant24 | ecosystem: Engineered > WWTP > Wastewater > Unclassified | place: Canada: Vancouver, British...
TGCTATGCAAGCAATAGATCCAATGGGTAGAGAAAAAGCTTTACAAGCTGGTGCTAATGTTTTGATGCCTAATATTACTCCCAAGCAATACAGAGAAGAATATCTGCTCTACAATAATAAACCTTGTATAGATGAAAATCCTGATGATTGTATAGCTTGTTTAGACTCTAGAGTACAAATGGCAGGTTATCGAATAGGCTATGATGAATGGGGTGATAGTACTCATTATTTTAATAGAAAAAAATAGTAATAAATTTTTTTAATCTAATTTTTCTTGGGTTTATATCCACTTTGTTGCAATAGGATACTAGAGTTTGTTATAGAAAAAATATTTTTAAAATTTTCATTAGGATGAGTCTGTGCATAGCTACGTATTATTTGCCATCCTATATATTGACCTATACGTGGAGCACTATTTTGTGAAAATGTACTAGTGAACGGTGCCTCACCAATATATTTATTTATTTCACGTACATCAGTAGTATAAAGTAATTTCTTATCTATAAAAAATCCCCAAACATTGCCTTCATTGGTGCTAGCCCACATATATTGCGGCGTAGTATAATATATTTTTGTACTATCTGGTATTTCTGGTAAAGCTATATCTGTAAAATATAATATTTTACCATGATAAAGCATTTTATCTAAAAGAGTGCTATTAGGAGGATTATATTTTTCTACATATGACCTACCTATTTCTTTCATACAATCTACGATGATGAAATCTTTTGTCATCCTATATGAAATATATTTAGGTATGCCAAACTGTTTATAAATGTTATAATTTTCACCTAAATACATGTCTAAAGCTATAATAAGGTTATTTTCTGCATACTTAACAGGAAATTCAAAATCGCCACCAGAGACATAAGTGTAAATATTAGGAATGACAAAACTACTATCAAAATATAATATCCTTTTGAAAGCTTCTTTCAGAGAATTTTCTAACCATGACAAATCATTATATTGTTTATCTACATCTTTTTTAAATTGTTTCACTACAGGATCTGTTAAGTATAATTTCATCTGATAAATATTCGCTGGATTATTCAAATCTTCTAATTTATAAAAAAAACTATATTTTTTATGTAATGTTGTCAATTTTTCTTTTAAACTATCAAGAGGTATAGCAAACAAATCCTGCTCATATCTATGTATTTTAATCGGTGGCACATAAATATCTGTCAGTTTTTTTCTTTCTATTACAGGTAAAAATTCTTTCTCTTTATTTTTATTACTACATGAGCTACATGCATTCAATAAGAAAGCAAGCAAAAAAACTACTGGGAATATTTTATTCATAAGAAATTATTTTTATAATTTTGTTTTTGAAATTCAAAATTAATAAAACTTATGAAAAGGGTAGCAATTTTAATTATAGGACTTTTGTCAGTATTTTCATTAAAAATTTATGGACAAAATGATGAGTCATTAACAGAATTTAAATTTTTCAGAGCAGGTATGTATGGAACTAGTGGAATTACCTGGATGAAATCAGATATGAAAGAATGGACGAATGAAGGGACACGCTTCGGTTATGGTTATGGTTTCATGGCAGAGTTTGCTCTAGCACCTAATATTGTCATTGCATCCGGCTTTGATGTGATGTACGGTAGTGGTAAATTGAAATTCGCTGATACACTTGTCAGCTATGATGGTTCTATCGCCAAACAGGCTGATATTAACTCTTTATATAAAATTCAATATTTACAACTTCCTATAACTATCAAAATGCGTACTAATGAAATTAATTATTTCAGATATTACATGAGATTAGGTAGCTCATTAGGCTTCAGAATAGGCACTAAATATACTGAAGAAATTAGTGCAAAAGATGGTTCATTTGTTTTTAGAACTTTTGATGATGAAAAAGCTATTGATCGTGTACCTCTTTTCAGAGCTTCATTTGATGTAGGTGGCGGTATAGAATATTCACTAGGTGGTACTACTGCACTATTAGCTGAAATATATTTTAATAATGGCCTCACTAATAGCTTAAAAGAATATAATAATTATAAATTTAATGCTAAGGTCAATTACTTAATGCTACGTGTTGGTATTCTATTTTAAGATTATAAAAAATAATTAAAAATAATATATGAATAATAAAAATGAAGGCTTGATAGAAACTAATTTTAGCTTTCCTAGCCAAAAAAATTCGCATAAAGGCAAAGTACGCGATATTTATGAATTTGACAATCTAATATTAATGATTGTAACAGATAGAATATCTGCATTTGACGTTATATTACCACAACCTATTCCATATAAAGGGCAAGTATTAAATCAAATTGCTGATTATTTTTTAGATAGTACTAAAGATATTTTACCTAATTGGAAAATAATATGCCCTCATCCCATGTGTATGCTTGGTCATAAAGCTATTCCTTTTAAAGTAGAAATGGTCATCAGAGGATATCTGAGTGGTCATGCTTGGAGAGAATATAAAGATGGTAAACGCACTCTATGTGGGCAGCCATTACCAGATGGGTTAAAAGAAAATGATCCTTTCCCCCACCCTATTATTACTCCCACTACAAAAGCTATTGAAGGTCATGATGAAGATATCACACCAGCAGAGATTATCAGTGCTGGTTTAGTATCTAAAGAAGATTATGAAAAATTAGAAAATTATACTTTGCAATTATTTGAAAGAGGCACACAAATAGCTAAACAAAAAGGCCTTATCCTAGTAGATACAAAATACGAATTTGGAAAATTAAATGAGGAAATTATTCTCATTGATGAAATACACACTCCTGACTCTTCCAGATATTTCTATGCTGAGGGTTATGAAGAAAGACAAAAGTTAGGAAAACCACAAAAACAATTATCTAAAGAATTTGTTCGTGAATGGCTTATGGATCAAGGATTCTCTGGACAAGATAATCAAAAAGTTCCTATTATGCCACCAGAGATTATTCACGAAGTTTCTCATAGATATATAGAACTATACGAAATGCTGACAGGTAAAGTCTTTCAACCAATTAATTATAATAATTTGGAAGACGAAATGCAAAGAAATATTTTGAAATATTTATAAAATAAAGTTCTTAAAAAAAATTATTTTATAAAAATATTTAAGAAAAATATATTTGATTAATTACCTTTGTTTACATATTAATTAAGGTTATAATTATACAAATAACTCCAATAATAAAATAAAATATTGAAGACAAAATATAAAATATTTTTATAGACCCTAATCTATTCGTCTGCTTGCCTGCATATACACCAATAAATAAAAATAATAAGATAAAAATTATTGTATATAACATCGATCTATAGATATTAGCAAACATATAACTGACAGATAAAGCAGCTAAAAATGATTCGAAACTCAATGATAACGACATCGTAAGTACTGTCTTAAATTTATTCAAATCTACTATTAATTCACTTAATTTGCCTTTAGCTATACTGAAATACATCCTAACAGCTAAAAATAGAAATAGAATTATACTGATTATACCAGGATTGAAAGGTAGAGTAACTATCGTAGCCAATCCTAATTTGTAACCTAAAAAGTACATTAACATTGAGACAATAGCAAAAATCAAATTCACCATTACAATTTGTGCATTAGATTTGAAAATTAATGCATGCCTATACGAGGTAGCCATTAGAAAAAATCCAAGACTGATGCTTGCTAAGATAGGAATTATGTCCATATTTGTTATCTTTATTTACAAAAATACTAAAAATTTGGTTTTATTTATTGATATCTTTTTTTAAATTTTGCATAATATTTTTGTTATAATTGATAAATGAAAATACTTATTAGTCCATTAGATTGGGGACTGGGGCATGCTACTAGGCTCATACCTATTATTAAAAAATTATCAGATAATGGGAATGACATCATTATAGCTGGTGATGGTAAAAGCTTTGAATTAATTAAAAAATATTTTGATAATGTTCAATTCATCCCTTTTTATTCTATTCATTTTAAATATTCTAAAAATGGGCTCAATATTTTTAATTATTTTATCATTGCTTTTCAGATGATCTGGCAAACAATTTATGAACATTTAAAACTGAAAAAAATAATAAAATCATACAAAATAGATATTATCATTAGTGATAATCGCTATGGTCTATTTAATAAAAATGTTACTTCATATTTAATTACTCACCAGCTAAATATAATTTTACCCAAATATTTATCTTTCGCTAATCCATTAGTTAATAGTTATTTAAAGCATTACCTTAAAAAATATGATCGCATTTTGATACCAGATTACCAAGCTGAAAATGAAAGTCTAGCAGGCAAATTATCTCATCTAAATAATTATAATAAATTACTTATTTCATACATAGGACCTTTATCTAGATTCGAAAGGGTAAATATTTCAATAAATGAAAAAAAATATGATATACTTATATTAATTTCTGCTCCATTACCCTATTGCAAATTAATTATGAAAGAATTAAATTATTATGCTTCATTGAATACAGCAGCTTTTTTTGCTATAATATCTCCATATTCATTTATAAGTAAAAAAACTAATCTAACGATTATAAAATCTCCAAATGATATGCAATGGCTATCATTAGTCTCAAACGCTAAAAATATAATTTCTACAGCAGGCTATTCTACAATAATGGATTTATTTTTAATACATAAAAATGCTATTTTAATACCAGTGAAAGGACAAACTGAGCAAGAATATTTAGCTAATTATTTGAATAATAAACACGGATTTAAAAAAGCAGACTCTTTCAATAATGCTATCGCACAAGTTTTGCAACAACAAAAATAAAAAATAGTTTAACATAGTTTAAACAATATCAAACCATTAAACTTTATACTCATCACCCATCACTTATCACTTATCACTCATCACTTATCACTCATCACCTATCACTTATCACTCATCACTTATCACTTATCACTTATCACTTATCACTTATCACCCATCACCCTATCTCCTCATCTTCTAATCACCTCGCCACTTCATCAATTTCATTATAAAAAATACATCTTTTACTTACACATTAAATAATTAATAATCAAGTAATCAATTAATAATTTTTTTTGAAAAATTATTAAAAAATACTTAAATTTGTAAAACTTATTTTCATAAATTAAATTATGGATCGTAGAGACTTTATTAAGCAAAGTTTGATAGCTGGAGTAGGCGGTTTTTTATTAACACAACTTCCATTTTTAAATAAATTAGAAGCTAAAAATACAATAAATAAAATCATGCAAAACGAAGAACAATTAGCCAAATATTGGGAAAATGTTAATGATACCACAGTTAGGTGTTTACTATGTCCTAATTTTTGCGTAATACAGGACGGGCAAGTAGGCATATGTAAAGATCGCAAAAATATTGATGGTAAATTATACAGTTTGTCATATGGCAGAATAGTAGCACTTAATATAGATCCTATTGAAAAAAAACCTTTATATCATTTCCTACCTATGTCTACTGTATTATCTTTTGGCACCGCAGGTTGCAATTTTTCATGTAAAAATTGCCAAAATTGGGATATAGCTCAAGCATCTCCTTTGTCTGTAAAATCTTATAATTATTCACCAGAGCAACTAGTAAAAGCAGCTTTATCTCAAAATATATCATCTATAGCATTTACATATAATGAACCTACTGTTTTTTATGAATTTATGTACGAAACAGCACTTTTAGCTAAAAATAATGGTCTTAAAACTGTTTTAGTCAGTAATGGATATATTAATCCACAACCATTAGCTGATTTAATTCCATATTTAGATGCTGCTAACATAGATTTGAAATCATTTGACGATAATATTTATCTAAGATTAAATGGTGGTAAACTACAGCCAGTTTTGAATACATTAAAAACTCTAAAAGAAAATGGTGTATGGTTAGAAATAACTAATCTGATAGTTCCCACCTATACAGATGATCTAAATATGATAGAGAATATGGTTAAATGGTTAATAGATAATGGTTTCGCAGATGTACCTTTGCATTTTTCAAGATTTTTCCCTGCATATAAATTATCTAATTTACCACCTACACCTGTAGAAACTATTATGGCTGCTGTCAAAATAGCTCGTGATAATGGTATGAGATATGTTTACACTGGTAATGTTTTAGACGTAAATAATGATAGTACTTTTTGTCCTCAATGCAATTCTATTTTGATAAAACGTCAAGGTTATCATACATCTATCATAGGTTTAAATAGCGAAGGAAATTGCACGAAATGTGGTTATCATATCCCTGGTGTTTGGTCATAGATATTGTATTTTCTAAAATATAAACATTAGTATTTTTTCTATTAATTTATAATTTTAAGTTTAACTATTTTTGTACAAAAAAAGTTAAACTTAATTTTTAATGGAGAAATTTTTATTTTTTATTTTACTGATGATAAGCATGGTAGCAATGTCACAAAATACGGTTATAAATAAAAATTTTGATGACAATGATTTTTTACATAGTAATGATATTGATAGCACACTACATATGATCACTCCTTATTTTAGTGGATTAGCAAGTGAAAAAAATTATGAACTTTTGTTCGGAGCTAACTTTAAAAAGGAGTTTCAAAACAAAAATACTTTTTTCAAAATTTGGACAAAACCTGAGTTTTTATTTTTTTCTTTGTATGATTATTTGGACCAATATGATTCTATCTCTCGTTTCCCTGGTGGAGAAAAGATTTATAATAGACATTATTCATGGAATGCCCCTATAGAGCTAACAATGAATGTTAAAAATCATTATTTCATATCTGCAGGCTATAGTAAATTTCATTGGGGCGATGGTTATAGAGGATTGAATTTGTCATATGCCAGCGCTAATTATCCTTATTTGCTTCAACAATTTAAAATCAAAGGGTTAGAATTTTCCTGGGCTGTCATGAAGTGGACAAACCCATTAACAGAAACAAAGTTTGCTAAATATTCTATATTCCATAGTTTTTCATTTAATATCGGGCAAAAATGGCGTTTTGCATTTTTCGAAAATCTCATTTATCCAGCTAGAGATAGTGCTCACAACAATTTCGAGTTTGTATATTTATTGCCTCACATTTTTTACAGATATGTAGATTACTCCCTTGGCTCACCTTATAATTTATTTTTTGGTGGCAATTTTCATTGGCGTGTAGGTAAAAATTTTCAAATCTATGGACAAGCTATTTTAGACGATTTCATTTTTAGTGAATTTCGAAAAGATATTAAGCATAGATTACATCCTAATGATAGCACTATAGTTTATGGTAATTGGATGAATAAATATGCTGTACAAATAGGTTTCAAGTGGAGAACAAACAATAATAATTTCCGCTCAAGATTAGAATTTAATGCTGCTCGTCCTTATACTTATAGTCACAAAAATCCTATACAAAATTTCTCGAATAATGGTCAGCCTGTAGCTCATCCTTTTGGAGCTAATTTTTATGAAGCTTTGTTCGAGGCTTCACTAATTAAAAAAAATTGGCAATTTTATTTCATAAGTTTCTATAAACACATTGGCTACGACTCTACTGGCACTCATTATGGCCAAAATATTTTCCAGCCTACATTTGATGCTTATACAAGCAATAACATTCCTGTAAAGCCATTTTATAATGTTATAGGACAGGGAAATGTAGAGAGATTGATAGCCACTCAAATTAATTTTATGTATAAATATAAAATTAACTATGTAGATTTTATTTACTTTGGTTGTGGTTTAGAATATAGATACAGCATTAATGAAGATCATAATGAATTAATTCCTTTTGTCAGAATACAATTTAATATTAATAATATGCATGCGTGGCATAGCTATTAGTATTTTCACAATGTAGAAATCATAATAAACTTATTTAGAAAAATATTAACAAAAACAATTTGATCTATATTATTTTAGTTTTTAATTATAATATTGCTATTTTAGATAAATTAAATATGGTTTTATAACGTTTTATATGGACAAGGATTAAAAAAATTTTTTTATTTAAAAATTTTTTATTAATTTAGCAACGTAAAACCATAAAAAATTAAAATGGATATGAAAATTTTAAAATTTACATCAATAAATACTCACAGGGTGGCTCAGCGTCAACCTGTGAATAATATTACATTTATTACAATACTTTTAGCATTAATATTATTTAATGGGGTCAATAATAAATCCCATGCCCAGGCACCAGCCATTGAATGGCAAAAATGCCTCGGCGGAACAGATTATGATGATGCAAAATCCATCCAACAGACAAGTGATAGTGGATTTATTGTGGCTGGTAAGACACATTCCAATGACGGCGATGTGTCTGGGAATCATGGAGCTGCTGACTTTTGGGTAGTAAAACTTAACAGTTCAGGGGATATTCTCTGGCAAAAATGCCTCGGCGGAACAATTGATGATTATGCAAACTCCATCCAGCAGACAAGTGATGGTGAATTTATTGTGGCTGGTTACACATGGTCCAATGACGGCGATGTGTCGGGTAAACATTTTTTTTGTGATTATTGGGTAGTGAAATTAACAAATGAGCCGGATAGAATAAATGAAATAGAAAATTACAATTTACTCTCAATTTACCCCAATCCATTCACAGAAAATGCAATAATAACTTTTGATAATCCGAAAAATGAAAAATACAAATTGCTTATTATAGATGTTACAGGAAAGGTAGTAATGGAAATTAATGAAATTTATGGAAATACAGTAGAAATTGATGGAAGTAATTTGTCTGCTGGGGTTTATGTGTTTGAACTGACCTGCGATCAATGCGCTTTGGCAGGCAAAGAAGGGGAGAAGTTGTTCAGGGGGAGGTTTGTGGTAGAGTAAATGCTAAAATAGCGTTAGAATTTGTGTCAAAAATAAAATATGACATTACTCTTAATAGTGAAGTGATTACAGAACATAACAGCTGATAAACGATTCGGCTCTTGCAGAGCCTCACACGAATTTTACCTTCTGAAAAACTTCTTTTATCTGCAAAATGCTTACAGTGATGGCCAAAAAATATTGATAGGTGAAAAGAATAAAATGATTATCTTTGTAAAAAGGAAATATAATGACACTTTGGAATAACGATACTGAAATTCAATTTTTTACTGAAGCTCTAAAGAATTTTGCTTCTCCAGAACAATTATTTTATAACCTGCAAGATGGATACTTTGCATATGTACCAAAAGGTTCAGATGGCGAAGGTAAAACTTTACAGAGCAGGAACTCGTTAATAGGACAATATACTGAAAAATGGTGTAAAACACTTTTTGAACCAATTGCTAATGAATTAGGATTACACGCAGTTAATAGTGTAGTATGCGATGAACTTGGATTATCAAAACGGTCAAGTGCAGATCTTGCCTTTTGCACAACAAATAACAATTTTCAAAAATCAGAAAACATAAAACTAATTTTTGAAATTAAAATGAGTATTGTTTCAAATTACAAATACACTCATCCAAACAAAGTTGAATATGTAGGCGACTACAAACAACACAAAGGAAATCCAGCATTATTGCGTTCTGACTCAATGCTTAAAGCCATTGGAAAATCAATCAATATTCGTGTATCAGGAATCGCTTCAACAAAAATTCCTATAGTTGTTTTAGGTAACAGCCCGATAACAGATAGCTATATCAAAAAAGTAGACTTTCTTAAAACTTCGGGAGTAATCCAAGGTTTTTGGTCTTTAAACCCTAATCCAACAGATTCTGACTACATTAAAAACACACCGAAATTAGGTTTCCAAACGATTTCAGACAAAGAGCAACTCTTAAATAATTGTAAAGAACTTTTAACCAATGATATGAACTACTTTTCTTCAATGATTTCAAAATCGAAACTTGGAGAAATTATAAGAATTGCAAGTCAAGAGAACACAGACATTGCTAAAGCAGAAAAATTTCTAACTTTAATCCGTGGCTAAAATGAAAAGACCAAAGGGAACAGAAACAAGTGCTTTCGGAACGAATGGAAGAATTAACCACGACAGCTCAAAATTTTATAACTCTAAACTTTACAAAGAATTTGACAAAGAAAAAATCTTTGACAAAAAAGAAAATGACTTTCCTAAAGAATTTGAAAACAAATTTATTCTGGGTACGGCAGAGAATATGAAAGAGTTGCCCGACAATTCAGTTCATTTAATGATTACTTCACCACCTTATAATGTTTCAAAAGAGTATGATGAAGACTTATCATTAAAAGAGTACTTGCAACTCTTAGAAAATGTTTTTAAAGAAACTTATAGAGTTTTAGTAAATGGTGGTCGTGCTTGTATAAATGTTGCGAATCTTGGCAGAAAACCATATATACCTTTATCTGACTATATTTCAAAAATGATGATAGATATTGGTTTTAATATGCGTGGAGAAATTATTTGGAATAAAGCTGCAAGTGCAAGTCCTTCGACAGCTTGGGGTAGTTGGCAAAGTGCATCCAATCCAATATTGAGAGACATACATGAATATATTTTGGTTTTTTCTAAAGGTGATTATAAGAGAGAAAAAGGTAAAAAAGAAAACACCATTTCTAAAGAGCAGTTCATAGAATGGACAAAATCTATTTGGACAATGAATGCAGAGAGTGCTAAAAAAATTGGACATCCAGCACCATTTCCAGAAGAATTACCGTATAGGTTAATCCAACTTTATTCGTTTAAAGGGGACATAGTTCTTGACCCATTTATGGGTAGTGGAACAACTGCTGTTGCTGCTTTAAAAACAGACAGAAAGTTTGTTGGGTATGACATAAGCAAAGAATATATTGCACTTGCAGAGAAAAGAGTTGAACCTCTACTAAAACAAATAAAAATTTTTTAATTAAAATTTATAATTTTTTATTTAAAAAGTATTTAATAATTTTGTAACGTCAAAACCCTAAAAACAAAAAATTATGAAAAAATTCTTAACAGTTACTGCATTATTTACAATGGCAGTAATATTAACAAGTTGTGGTGCTTTTGTTGGTAGCCCTGTTGTAGGAACTATTTACACAGATGTGAAATATCCTGTTGCTGTTACAAGTAATTCGAATGCCACAAAAGTTGGTTCATCTAAACTAACATCTATTTTAGGTATTATTGCTACTGGTGATGCTAGTATTGATCAAGCTGCTAAAAATGCAGGAATTACTAAAATTCATCACGTAGATGCACATTCAACTAATATTTTAGGTATTGTTGCTAACTACGAGATTTTCGTTTATGGTGAATAAACACAAAAGAAGGGCGTGCTTCGCACACCCTTCTTTTATTATCCTATTATTACTGAACTTTTATATTGTTTCTGCACAAGATTTATCAAAATATTATACTTCAATTATGCAAAATGATTATGTTTTATATTATATAGCTCCTCAAAAAGGCTTCTATAATGATAAAAATATATTTACCTATGATATCACTTATTTGAGTAAATCTGATAGTATAACTTTAAATTTTTCATTTTTCAATAAAAATTTATTAATATTAGATAGTATCTCATTATGCATTAATGATGAATGTGTTACAAGCAAATTACAAAAAATTTTTATTGAACAGAATAAAAATAAATGGCAGTGCAGATATTCGTCAAAATTTTCGTTCAACTTTATTTATTCATTTTTTACAGAGAATAATAATAAACCTAAAATTATATTACATTCTAGTTCAGCACCAATATTGTTGAACATAAATAAAAATAAATGGAAAAAGTTAAGCAACTTAAATAATAAAATTTTTTCCGTAATGAAAGCTAATAATTAATTTCATATATATGTATCTTTATTTTTTATACACCATAATTTTACTACATTTTTGAGTTAATTTACAACTATTATCGTCCTAAACTCATTATCCCGACACTAATCACTAATCAACTAATCAACATATCACCTATCACCTATCACCTATCACTTATCACCTCTTCTCCCAGTCACCACGTCTCGCAGTCTCCTCGTCTCAACCTATCAACTAATCAACTTTATTTACAATTTGCGTTCAATTGGGGATTAATAAAAACAATTTGACAGTTAAATATTAATCTAACTAATTTACCCACAATAAACGTTATAGAACTTTAAATATAAATAATTTTAAGAAAAAAATAATAAAAAAATTTTTTTATTTAAAAAGTAATTAGTAATTTTGCAACGTCAAAACCCTAAAAACAAAACAATATGAAAAAATTAGCAATTTTAGTTTTTGTAGCAATGATAGCTGTTTCATTCAGCAGTTGCCAAAAAGAAAAACCACAAAGTGTAGCAGAAAAATTTTTATCAGCTTACGTAAAAGCAGATTTCGAAACTGCTAAAACAGTTACTTCAGGTGATGCATTAGAGCAAATTAGCCAAATCAGTAATATGGTTAGCTCAAATCCTGAATTCTTCCCAAAAGATTTAAATTATGAAAATCTTGCTTGTCAAGAAAATGAAAACAAAGTAAAATGTACTTTCACCATGGTTCAAGGTACAGAAAAATTTGATGGTAACTATGTAGAACTAGAGCAAGTAGATGGTAAATGGATGGTTACTACTGTAGGTTATGAAGGAGAAGAACTTCCAGAAATGACTGAAGAAGAAAATATGACTGATTCTACTGCAATGCAAAGTGATTCAGCAGCTATGACTGAAACTCAACCAGTTACTAAATAATATTAAAAACCTAAAAAACAAATAAAAATACAAATCAGATGAAAAAATTATTAGTAATCACATTAGCTATAGTATCATTAGTATTCGTACAATGTAAAAAAGCTAATACACCAGAACAAGTAACTGAAAAATTCATTTCAGCTGTTCAACAAAATGATTTCGAAGTTGCTAAATCTTTAGCAGACAGTACTGCATTAGAAACTTTAAATATGATTGAAGGTTTCGCTACCCAAATGGGACAAACTGTTACAAAAAATGATTCTATTGTACCAGATGTTAAAGACATCAAATGCGAAGATATGGACAGCAAAGATATGAAAAAATGTACTTATACTTCTCAAGGCACACAAAACTATGTAGAACTTAAGAAAATTAAAAATGAATGGAAAGTTGTAAATTTCCCAAAAGAAGGTGCTAATGAACCTTTAGCAGATCCTTCAATGGATATGAGCGAAGAACCTGACACTACTACTACAGATTCTATAGTAGCACAATAATTCTAATTAAAAATTTTAAAAAAAGGGCAATGTTACATTGCCCTTTTTTATTTTTATAAAATTAATATCTGCTAGTTCTATTTTGGAATCTGAAATTAAATAATTTGAATTAGGCGTTTAGATAATAACCTCAAAATAGTTCTCTCTGTGCTCTTTGCATGCAAAACTTTGTACCCTTTGTGTTAAAAAAATAATAAGAAGTTATATATAGAATATTAACCACAGAGATCACAAAGAAATCACAGAGTTCACAAAGGAAAGTCAATTATTACTTAAACGCCTAATTCAATAAATAATTTTACGCTTGAGAATAATTTAATTTCAATTCATTGAATTTTTATTTTTTTCTCATTGCTCACAAGTCTTCCACTCATCTATCTCCTTTTTTCTCTTTCTCATCTCTCCCCTACTCTATCATTTAAAATCTTTCTAAATACCAATCAATCGTTTTAGATAATCCTTCAATAAAATCAGTTTTAGGTTGCCAACCGAGCTCTTTTCTAATCTTTGTACTATCAATAGCATAGCGTAGATCATGTCCTAGTCTATCTTTTACGAAAGTTATTAATTTTTCACTATATCCTGCTGGTCTATTAAGTTTCTCATCCATAATTTTACAAATCAATTTCACTAAATCGATATTTCTCCATTCATTATTACCACCGATATTATATGATTCGCCAATAACACCTTTTTGCCAAACAAGCTCTAAAGCATCACAATGATCATCTACATACAACCAATCTCTAATATTAATACCTTGTCCATAAACAGGCAATGGTTTTTCATGATAAATATTACTAATTATTACTGGCAAAAGTTTTTCTGGATATTGATTAGGACCATAATTATTGGAACAGTTAGTAACAATAGTAGGCAAGCCATATGTATGGAAATAAGCTTTAACGAAATGATCGCTAGATGCCTTAGATGCAGAATAAGGGCTACGTGGAGAATATGGCGTTTGCTCCGTGAAATATCCTTGCTCTGATAAAGAACCATATACCTCGTCTGTAGATATATGTATAAAACGTCTTTTATCAAAATCTCCATCCCAAACAGCTTTAGCTGCATTAAGTAGATTTACAGTTCCTATCACATTTGTATATACAAAATCCATTGGATTTACAATAGATCTATCTACATGACTCTCTGCAGCTAAATGAAAAACTGCAATGGGATTATATGTTTTGAAAATTTCAAAAATAGCATCAAAGTCTACAATATCAACTTTGATAAAAGTATAATTAGGTTCATTTGCTACATCCTCTACATTATTTAAATCTCCAGCATAGGTTAATTTATCCAAATTAATAATATGATAATTAGGATATTTTTTTACTAATCTACAGACGAGATGCGATCCTATGAATCCTGCACCTCCTGTTACTATAATATTATCCACGGTTTTATATATTTTTTATAATTATTATACCATTGCCAGCTATGTACTAGCATATCTTCTAAATTATATTTAGGTGAAAATTTTAATAAATCTTTCATTTTGCTATTATCAGTATAGATAGCAGAGATATCTCCTTTTCTCCTAGCCCCAAAAGTATATGGCACTTTTTGTCCAACGACTTTTTCGAAAGTATTTATTAGCTCTAGCACTGTATATCCTTTACCTAATCCCACATTAATAACTTCATAATTGGAATTAATTTTATTATTAAATAAACTATCCAAAGCAGCCACATGTGCCTCTGCTAAATCTACTACATGTATATAATCTCTCAGAGGAGTACCATCCACAGTTTGATAATCTTTGCCAAATATGGTGAGCTCTGGTATGGTATTATCCACACTCTGCCATAGATAAGGTAAAAGTCCTTTTGATTTTATAGTAGGTATCTCTCCAATCATTATATCTGGGTGTGCACCTATGGGATTAAAATAACGCAAAGAAATAACTTTCATTATATTATATGCAGTAGCATAATTTTTTAATATATTTTCACTCATTTGTTTTGTATGACCATATGGACTTGCGGGCTCTTTGAGAGGAGAATTTTCATTAACAGGTATATAATCTGGCTCACCATATACAGTACATGATGATGAAAATATAAAATAAGGAATTTCTCTTTGATTTACATAATCTAATAAATGAAGTAATATGGGAATGTTGTTATTATAATATAGAGCTGGATCTTCATAAGATTCTTCTACAAATTTATAAGCTGCTAAATGAATTATCGCTTCTATGGGTTCTTTTATTTTCATTAATTCTTTAAAAGCTCTATCATCAGATAAATCTAGCTGATACAAAGGAATATTTGTTTCAAAATAATTTTCTAAATTTTTATGAATAATAGGATGTGATCTCGAAAAATTGTCTATATTTACAACTTTGTATCCATGTTTTAATAATGCAGCTACTACATGAGAGCCAATATATCCTGCCCCACCAGTTACTAAAATCATAATAAATTAAATTTTATGCAAATTTCGATATTTTTTTTAATTTTGTAGTTAATAATTAAAAAAAATGTTATGGAAAAATCAGAATTAGTTTTAAAGCCCGATGGTAGTGTATATCATTTAGCATTATTCCCTCATGAGATAGCAGATACTATTATTCTAGTAGGTGATCCAGAACGTTCAGAATGGGTATCTAGTTTTTTTGATACTATCGAGATAAGCAGGCATAATAGAGAAATAATTAGCTATACTGGATATTACAAAAATAAACGTTTCACAGTGATAAGCACTGGTATGGGAACTGATAATATAGATATCGTAGTTAATGAACTGGATGCTCTGGCAAATATAGATTTAGAAAAAAGAGAAATAAAAAAAGAACATAAAAGTTTGAATTTAATACGAATAGGTACATCTGGTGCTCTGCATAGCAAAATAGATGTAAATAGTGTGGTAATATCTGAAATGGCTTTAGGTATGGATGGACTTTTACATTATTATAAACATGACTCATCTATTCGTGAACTTGATTTTGAAAAAAATATTTTACAAAATGTAAATTGGCCAGATACTCTACCTAGACCATATGTAGTGAAATGTGATAGAGAACTATATGATAAATTATATAATGACAAATTTCATTCTGGAGTTACTGTAACTGCTAGTGGTTTTTATGGTCCACAAGGTAGAGTTTTGAGATTGCCTCTAGCATATCCTGAGTTAATAAATCAATTTGAAAATTTTGAATATCAAGGGCATATATTAGCAAATTTTGAGATGGAAACTTCTGCATTATTTGGATTAGCTAAACTAATGGGACACAAAGCTTGTACTGTTTGCGTAGCTATTGCTAATAGAGTAACAAAGGATTTCACTGAAGATTATTCTCAAGCAATAAAAAATTTAGTAATGCATGTATTAAATAGTTTAGCAAAATAATAATGGTAAGTAAAAAGTTTTTATTATTTTTGCAATAAATTTTATAAAAACCAAAAAATAAAGACGGATAATGAAAAGAGAAAAAGAAGAAGTGTATTCAAAATCAGTAAAAGCAGGTAGACGCACCTACTTTTTTGATGTTAAAGAGAGCAACTCTGGTGATAGATACATCACTATTACCGAGAGTAGAAAAGAATTAGATGAAACTACAGGGCAATTTGGCTATAAAAAAACCAAAATATTTTTATACAAAGAAGATATGGATAAGTTTGCTCGAGGTTTACGCTATGCAATAGAATTTATCGAAACAGGTATAGATCCTGAAGAAGGTAAAGAAGAAATTATAGAAAATCGTAAATTTGATAAAGAAAATCCAAGTAAATTTTCTAATAACCACGACGACGAAGATATAGTTTTCTAATAATATGGGCAAAGTTATAGCAATAGCAAATCAAAAAGGAGGTGTGGGCAAAACTACTACTGCTCTTAATCTAGGAGGTGCTTTTGCAGCTTTAGATTTCAGAACTTTAATCATCGATGCAGACCCACAGGCCAACTCTACTTCTGGATTAGGTATAGATCCTAAATCTATTAATAAAAGCATTTATGAGTGCATTATTAATAATATTGATCCACATGAAACTATTATAGAGACAAATACTCCAAATCTATTCTTACTACCAGCTCATATTAATCTCGTAGGTGCCGAGATAGAGCTAATTAATATGGAAGATAGAGAAAAAAAGATGAAAGTAGTCGTAGATTTATTAAAAAATGATTACGATATTATACTCATCGATTGCTCTCCATCTCTTGGCATCATCACTGTTAATGCCCTTACAGCAGCTGATTCTGTAATCATCCCTGTACAATGTGAATACTTTGCTCTCGAAGGATTAGGAAAATTATTGAATACTATTAGAATAGTTCAAAATAGACTAAATCCAGATTTAGATATAGAAGGTATTTTACTCACTATGTATGATAGAAGGTTACGCTTATCTAATCAAGTAGTCGATGAGGTAAGGCATCATTTCAAAGATATAGTTTTCGACACAATAATTCCTAGAAATACTCGCATAGGTGAGGCTCCTTCTTTCGGAGAAACTATAATTACTTTTGATACTACTGGTAAAGGCGCTCAGAGTTATATTGCTCTTGCTAAAGAAATTTTAAATAAATCAAAGAAAGAAAATTTAAATGTCAACAAGTAAAAGACCAGCTTTGGGAAGAGGATTAGAAGCTATATTGGGAGATATCGATAATGATTATTTCTCCTCATCTGCATTTCCTCTGATACCTGTAGATCAAATAGAAAGCAATCCTTTTCAACCTCGTACAGATTTTGATGAAGAAGCTTTATATGATTTAGCTGATTCTATTAAACATTTAGGTATTATTCAGCCGATCACTGTTAGAAAAATTGGTGAAAATAAATATCAATTGATCTCTGGCGAAAGACGTCTGAGAGCAGCTAAATTAGCTAATCTCAATGAAATACCTGCTTTTGTCAAAGATGCTGATGACGACACTCTTCTAGAATTAGCCCTTGTAGAAAATATTCAAAGACAAGATTTAAATGCAATAGAAATTGCTAATTCTTACCAAAAATTACTCGAAGAGTTTAATCTCACGCAAGAAGAACTAAGCTCTCGTGTAGGTAAAAATAGAGCTACTATTTCTAATTATTTACGCATACTCAATTTACCTCCTGCTATACAAGCTGCTATTCGCTATGAAAAAATCACTATGGGACATGCTCGTGCATTAGCTTCTATAGATGATGATGAGGACCTGATGAGCGTCTTTAAAAAAACTATTGACGAAGGCCTCTCTGTTCGCAAAGTAGAAGAGCTAGTGGCTAATCTCAAAAATAAATCTACTGCTAAACATTATAATAAAAACATTGTTTCAGAAAAAACTGAAAAAATTTTAAATAATCTTAAAGAAAAATTTAACATAGAAGCTAAATCTAAAGTTACCTCAAAAGGCAAAGTCATTGTACAATTAAAATTTGATAATGATGAAGAAATAGAGAATTTTTTTAAGAATTTTATAAATGAATAGATTCCTATTTCTTATAATACTTTCA
>Ga0255347_1003963_pt1 | contig 18518 bp, 15 predicted proteins | sample wastewater_treat_2_FD_192479 | JGI IMG/M metagenome (GOLD analysis project Ga0255347, IMG submission 192479) | Wastewater microbial communities from Lulu Island WWTP, Vancouver, Canada - plant24 | ecosystem: Engineered > WWTP > Wastewater > Unclassified | place: Canada: Vancouver, British...
TGGCAGAATAACCGCCAGCGCGGTCTATGCCCGTATTTGTGCTCCGCATTATAACGCTTGCGCCATGGACGGTATTGCGCTGGATGCGCGTATTACCTTTGGGGCAACAGAAACAACCCCGGTGCGATTAAAATCTTCAGAGATTTTTTGGGTAGATACAGGAGACCCCTTACCAGAAGGATGCGATGCCGTAGTAATGGTGGAAGACGTGGTGGAAGAAGGTGAAGATTATATCCTTTACTCTGCAGCCACACCCTGGCAGAATATCCGCCAAATTGGAGAAGATATCAGCGCAGGCGATATGATCCTGCCATCTTATACAAAAGTCACCCCCGCCGGAATGGGTGCCATGCTGGCAGGTGGAATTCTTCAAATTGAAGTCTTGAAAAAACCTGTTATTGGCATCATCCCTACCGGTGATGAAATTGTTCTGCCCACCGATGAGCCAGCAGAAGGAGAGATTATCGAATTCAATTCGACCATCTTCAGCGGTATGCTCAACGATTGGGGTTTCGTACCTAAAGTTTATCCGATTGCCAAAGACGATCCTGAAACAATCCGCCAAACACTTGAAATCGCTTTGCGTGAATGTGATGGTGTCATTATCAATGCCGGCTCTTCAGCGGGGCGCGAAGATTATACAGCCGAAGCCATTCGCAGTGTGGGTGAGGTTGTTCTACACGGAATTGGCATTAAACCAGGCAAACCCGCGGTGTTGGGCATGGTAAACCAGCCCGATGGCGAGGGTGTCATCCCCGTGATCGGCTTGCCCGGGTATCCCGTTTCTGGCATTATTGTTATGGATTTAGTGTTCAAACCTGTTCTCAATCTGATGACAAAGCAGCATACGGAAACTCCCAAAATCGTGGAAGCCGTTATATCACGTCGTTTGAACTCTTCGCTCAAGTACAGGGAGTTTATCCGCACCAGGCTGGGGTTGGTGAGCGGAAAACTTGTGGCAGTACCGCTCAGCAGGGGTGCAGGCGTGGTAAGTTCCTTTGTAAAAGCCGATGGAATCATCGATATCCCGCAGGAGCGCGAAGGTTACGAAGCTGGTGAAAGTGTTCAGGTGCGGCTAACTCACAGCATGGAAGAGATCCGCTCGATGTTGGTGGTGACTGGCAGTCACGACCCCTTACTGGATGAAGTGGCAGACATAATGCGACAGCGCTGGCCTGGCAGCCAGGTGGGCTCATCACATGTTGGCAGCATGGGCGGCATCATGGCGCTCCGTCGATCCGAGGCGCATCTGGGCGGCATCCATTTGCTGGATGAAGAAAGCGGCACCTATAATATTCCCTACGTTCAAAAATACTTCCCGCAAGGCGGCGTTGTTTTGGTGGAATGCGTCCAACGTACCCAGGGATTAATGGTGCCCAAGAATAACCCAAAAAACATCACCGGTTTTGAAGACATTCAGGGACTTGAATTTGTCAATCGTCAGAAGGGTAGTGGAACGCGAATTCTCTTTGACCACATGGCCAAGCAAGTTGGAATGAATACGGCTAACCTGCGTGGCTATGATCGTGAAGAATTCACCCATACAGCCGTCGCCGCAGCTATTGCCGCCGGTACCGCCGATGCTGGGCTGGGCATCCTTGCCGCAGCCAGAATTTACGACCTTGATTTTATCCCGGTAGCTGATGAACAGTATGACCTACTGATTGCTGAAGAAGCTTTAGAACTGGAATCAGTCCAACGATTTTTAGAAGTCCTGCAAAGCCAGGTCTTTGCAGAACGGCTTGAAAATCTGGGCGGATACATATTAACAAACCCTGGAAGGATCATCAAATGGCGTTAACCCATCTGAACGAACACGGTGAAGCCTCAATGGTTGATATCAGCCAAAAACCGGCTACCTTAAGGACTGCTGAAGCCTATGCGGCAATCAAAATGAAAGCCAGCACCCTTGAAATGATTATGGATGGCACTGCGCCAAAGGGTGATGTGCTTGCCTGTGCACGCATTGCCGGTATAATGGCTGCCAAACGCACCGCTGATTTAATTCCGTTATGCCATCCCATTGCACTAACCCACATCAGCGTGGAATTTGAACCTGAAGGACCTGAAATTATCAAAATTACCACCCGGACCGCCTGTCACCACAGTACCGGAGTTGAAATGGAAGCGCTGTGTGCTGCCAGCCTGGCTGCTCTGACGATTTACGATATGTGCAAAGCCGTTGACCGCGGCATGGAAATTATCAACATCGGGCTGCTTAAAAAAAGTGGAGGGCTTTCTGGTGACTATGAAAAAGGTAGATCTTAAACATGATTGACCAATACGGTCGAAACATCAATTATTTACGCCTTTCGGTGACAGAACGCTGTACGCTGCGTTGCGTGTACTGCCGCACCGATGAAGGCATTTGCCCCAAGGCAGCTGAGCTCTCCTGTGCGGACTTTTTGCGCATTTCCAGGGCTTGCGTCGACCTGGGCATCCAACGAATCCGTGTTACCGGTGGTGAGCCTCTGTTGCGAAAAGATATCCTCGACATCGTTGGTGGATTAGGCCAGATGAAAGAACTTGTCGATCTTACCATGACCACAAACGCACAATATTTAGCAGAATATGCTGAGGGTTTGAAAAAAGCGGGTTTAAAACGCGTGAATATCAGCCTGGATTCTCTGCGAGAGGATCGATACAAACAAATCACTGGTGGAGAACTGAGTAAGGTTATCGAAGGGATTGACGCCGCCATTAACGTTGGATTGCTGCCGATTAAAATCAACGTGGTGCTGGTGCGTGGGATCAACGATGATGAGGTTGACGATTTTATCGCTCTCACCAGAGACAACCCGCTTGATGTGCGCATGATCGAGCTGATGCCCGTTGGCATCCTTGGGCAGGATGAAAGCTTGCGTATCAACAACGACGAGCTGATTGCCGCCCGTCCATATTTGCAACCTGTCGCACCCAGTTATTCGGGCCAACCCTCGCGCGATTATAAAATTGCGGGCCACAAGGGGCGCGTGGGCTTTATCAGTCCCATCTCGCATAGCTTTTGTGGGGATTGCAACCGCATCAGGGTGATGAGCGACGGGATGCTGCGACCCTGTTTGGGGAACAATGCGGAAATCTCGCTGAAACCTGCCTTACAGGCTGGTGATGAGGCTTTATTGGAGGTAATTCGCACTACCATTTTCAACAAGCCAATGCGTCACCACTTCGAAGAGGGTTTCTCATCCGCAAAGACAATGTTAAAAATTGGAGGTTAACGTGAAGCCACACGTCGTTGCTGTTAACATCAGCGAAAAAAAGGGCACGATCAAACACCCTGTTCCAGAGATCAGCCTGAAAATTGATGAGGGCATCCTGGGCGATGCCCATGCAGGAAACTGGCACCGGCAAATCAGTTTGCTGGCACAGGAAAGCATTGACAAGATGACAGCCCTGGGTGTAAAGGGCCTGACCCCGGGCATTTTTGCCGAAAACATCACCACCGCGAATATTGAGCTTTTTTCATTGCCGGTAGGAACGCGCTTACAGGTGGGCGAAACTGAACTGGAAGTCACCCAGATTGGTAAAGAATGCCACCACCACTGCCAGATTTATCGTGAAATTGGCATGTGCGTGATGCCAGCAGAAGGCATCTTTGCTAAAGTAATTGTTGAGGGTACTTTACGCGCTGGTGATGAGATCCGGATTCTATCGTGATTAACGTTGCCATTTTAATTATCAGTGATAAAAGTTATCAGGGATCGCGGGAAGATCTTTGCGGGCCTGCCCTGACAGAAGCACTTGCCCCCTATTCCAATGTAAGTCTGATCCAAATTCTTCCGGATGATTTTGAGAAGATCAAAAATGCGCTGGCTCATTTAGCCGATGCCGGGGAACACGATATCATTTTCACCAGCGGGGGCACTGGTCTGGCGCCCCGGGATTTGACGCCCGAAGCTACACTGGCTGTAGTTGAGCGCCTGGCACCCGGCATTCCTGAAGCAATGCGGGCTGCCAGCCAAAAGATCACCCCGCGGGCTATGCTTTCTCGAGCAGTGGCAGGTGTGCGGGCGAAAACGCTGATTATCAACCTGCCCGGAAGCCCCAGGGCAGCTTTGGAAAATTTACAGGTCTTCCTGCCAACCTTAGAGCACGCTGTAGAAACCTTGTGCGGAGACGCGCACGAATGTGCATCTGCCAGCACATTACCCAATGGATAGCGCGAAACCCCTTTGTATTGATTTTGGAATATCGTCCCAAATACTTAAAACTTGATATTTAGCACAAAGAACTTGAATAAGCTGCTTATTGTTAGCTATTTATCAAAATCTACTTGACTAATCAGCTATGGCGTCTTATGATATGAGCTGTTCTTCGACTCGGCGCCCTTCGGGTAATCCCATGGACGTGCGAGCGGCAGCTTGCCAGTAAAATCCCAGCATGCTGGCTAGGCTCAAGGGTATCGCCGGAAACAGCGATGCCTCCCGTATTAGGAAAGGAGAATGAGTTGAAAAAGTCGTTAATAATTTGTTGTACCTGTTTAATGCTGTTCGGTCTGATGGCCTGTACAGCAAAAACCCCACCAGCCAAAGAAATCGAGAACCCTGTAATTCGTCTCTCCACGACGACCTCGGTTAACGATTCAGGCTTGTTACCCTATTTGCAACCCCATTTTGAAGGCGACACCGGCTACAAGATTGAGATTATCTCAGCGGGAACCGGGGCAGCTATCGAAAAAGCACGCACGGGCGATGCAGACTGCCTGCTGGTGCACGCCAAATCTTCAGAAGAAGCTTTCATTGGTGAAGGCTTTGGTGAGGAACGCCTGCCATTCATGTTCAACTACTTTGTTATCGTCGGTCCCGATGATGATCCGGCAGGGATTAAAGATGCCACTACTGCAGCAGAAGCTTTTAAAGCCATTGCTGATAGTGGTGCAAAATTCGTCAGCCGCGGTGATGAAAGCGGTACCCATGTGAAAGAGTTGAAAATTTGGGAAGATGCAGGCATTGACCCAACGGATGCGGATTGGTACATCAGCGTTGGTGCAGGCATGGGCCAAACCCTTACCGTTGCCGACGAGGAATTAGCCTATACCCTCTCTGACAAAGCAACCTTCCTTGCACATGATAATTCCCTCACCTTGCTGAAGGAAGAAGCCGAGGACATGAAAAACACCTATTCCCTGATCGCCATTACACCAGAGCGCTGGAAAGATACCAACTACGCAGGCGCTTTGGCATTCATCGAGTGGATGACTTCTCCGAAAGCATTGGACCTCATCGATGCTTACGGCGTGGCAGAATATGGTGAACCCCTCTTCTTCTCCATGCGATAATTGAATATGATCAAGTGAACACGGAGATGATCACATCTCCGTGTTCATGGATTGTATTATTATCCACGCAAAGTCCAATCGACCTCAAACTAAATACAAAGGGCTTTCCACACCTCTATGGACGGATTAATTAAAGCCTTCAACCTGCTTTTTGGCGAAAACCCGGAACTGCGCCAGATCATCGGGATCACCCTCCGCATGTCATTTTTATCAACGCTGATATCCTCCGTGCTGGGGATTCCGTTGGGGGTGCTTATCGGCAGTAATGAATTCAAGGGCAAACATTGGGTGCAACGTTTTATAAACACTTTGATGGGCTTACCCCCCGTGGTGGGCGGATTGGCTGTTTTCCTTATACTCTCGCGTAGTGGCCCTTTGGGTTCGTTAAAACTTTTATACACCGTTACGGCGATGGTCATTGCTCAAATCGTTCTTATCACACCAATTATGACCGGCCTGACCGCTACCATTATTTCTATTCCTGCACCTCGCATCAGAGAAACTGCTCAAGGGGTGGGAATACCCGCATGGCGTCAGATGGGGTTGATGATTTATGAGTGCAGAAGCCAGCTGGTTTCAACCGTTTTAGTCGGCTTTGGACGTGCGATCGCGGAGGTCGGTGCGGTGCAGATTGTGGGTGGCAATGTGCAATACAAAACCCGTGTCATGACAACAGCCATCATGATGCAAACCAATATGGGCAAATTTCACTTTGCCATTGCCCTGGGAATCGTATTATTAATTATTTCCTTTGGAATCAATGCACTGGTGAACTTCTTAGAATCACGGGGGAGAAAATGATCGAATTAAAGGGAATTGTTAAAAAATACGATGAGCGGATGGTCCTGAACATCCCACACCTGGTTTTCAATGCGACCAAACGCTACGCCCTGATTGGCGTCAATGGCAGTGGAAAAACAACGCTTTTACGGATTTTGGCTGGTGTGCTTAAACCAGATTCTGGTGAAGTTACCAGCACCGAGCCCAACAACATGGGCTACATGCCGCAGGCACCATATGCATTCAGCTTTTCCGTTGAAAAAAATGTGGCAATTGCCCTGGGAAAAGAACAGGTTAGTAACGAACAGGTGCATGAAGCCCTAAAAGCGGTGGGCATGGATCACCTGAAGCATGCGCGTGGTAACCAGCTCTCAGGTGGTGAGACGCAAAGAATGGCTCTGGCGCGCATGATCGCCAAACGCCGCAATCTACTGTTGCTGGATGAACCAACAGCCTCGGCTGATATTCGCGGGATAAGTCAAATTGAGAAAGTATTGCTAAAATATGCTGCGGATAACAGGTGTACGGTTATCCTTTCAACCCATTCCCCTGCCCAGGCACTGCGTCTGGTAGACGAGGTGATTTTCCTCGATCAGGGCATGGTGATTGAACATGGAGCGGCTAAAGACGTCCTCTACAATCCACAACACCAGGTTATAAAAGAGTTCCTCGATCACTGGAAAATATAAATTTCTTTTTGCAACAAGTGAAAAGCAGGGTGCGTTTCACTTTAATTTTTTCGTTTCTTGTGCCAAGGCCATGGCTGGCAAATAATCACCCCTAAGTTCAATAAATAAATTTCCAAACCCTTGTTGTGATAATAAACGACTCTACCTCGCCTTGCATTACATTTGGATATGGGTTATTGCGCCTCATCTCCAACCATTGATCCCGGTTATCCGTCTTTGAATTGTTCTTACATGTGGAACAAACAAAGCCAAATTTTATATGCTGCTTGCAATCTTCACGCTGATTGTTTGCGCTGAATTGCTTTGAAAATGTTAGCCGCCACCAATCCACCCAGAAAGCCAATGCCAATATTTGTGGCAATCGAAAGTGCCGCCGTTCCAAGCCCTAACGCCAACTCCCAACCCCGTAATTTCCTGGCTGTGAGGGCTAATTGAATCCCTACCAACAACATCATGCCAGCGATCAACGGCATCGGAAATGCTGCCATCAGGGCAGCAATCGATCCACTGAGAAACAGGCCAATTAGAATCTCGATAATTCCTTCTAAGATCGGAGCTCCGCCGGTACGAGCACCAAAATAATATTGTCCGGCTAAACCACCTGCGCCATGACACATGGGCATCCCTCCCAGCAAAGAAGAAAATACATTCATCACGCCCATATTGAGCATTAATTTCTCTTCGCTGACGGCTTTTTTAGGAAAATAATCACGAATCAGTGCTGCGGGAGCAATAATCGCATTGGAAATTGAAAGTGGGATCTGGGCGAAACCAGCCAAGAGCATTGTCTTCCAAACATCTTCAAGCCTGGGAACAGCAATCACCGGCAGTGTCAAACGGATATCCCAATGTTTGGGTAAATTACCCTGCCAGGCCAGGATAATTACACCTAAAATCATTAATACTACCGAGGCCGGTGCATAGCGGTTTTCACGCAAAAGCAAAACGATTACCACGGCTACTATTCCCAGGATGGGGGCCGGGCGCATCCACTGTAAGGCCTGCCAAAACAGCGTGACACCGAGTGCCAATTGAATCCCGCGCACAATATAATCGGGGGTGATGCGTATCAGCCAACGCAAGAGTCCGGTAAGGGTCAACAGGATCCACAATATGCCCAAACCCAAACCGGACGCATAGATCATATTGGGCGACCACTTCTGGGTGATCGCCGTAATAGCGACGATCTTTTTCGGTTGCAGCGGCATTGGTAGGCGATAAATAATCCCAAGAGCAATGTTGGTCAGGCCAAGAATAATAAACAGCCCCGCCGGATTCAAGCCGTTGACAGCAATATAACTGACAGCGAGGGGAAACAGGGTGCCAAAATCTCCCATGGAGCCGGCGAGTTCACGTAAATTGAATTCAAAGTCCGGGTAGGTTTTTTCGTCAATTGTTTTTTCTGGCATTGTAAATTTTCCTTTGACCGCAAATTATACCAAAAAACCAACACTGCTAATAAATTTCTGATGAGATTCATCAGCAGAACGAATTTCGCTCAAAGCCTGAATATGAAAATTGGACGGGTAATTTCTTATCGTCTGATTTCCGCTACAAAATTTGAAACTATCCAATACAATGCCTGCAAAAATTCCCAAATCAACGTTAGCAGGTTGTTGAGGATGATCCCCAAATGGTTCCAAATACTGACCAGGGTCAGATCGTGGCGGGTGATTGCATCTTGTTGCAATCCGACTTGCTTTATTTCACTCAAATAAAGGCTCTTGGCAACCTTAATATTGATAATCTGCGTTTCTTGATTCATCGGCTGAAACATCCAGAAAAAACCGCCTGGTAATTCAGGGTTCAATGAAGCACCCGCAGTGACTGTATGCTCCGTACCGTTTGAAATCACAGCACCTACAACCGGGGCACTGGAATGTTTATCCAAAACAAAACCAGCCAGTAAGCCACCCTCCACCAAAGCACAGCCCTGATTGCCTATCTCGACATGATCAACCTGCCACCACCACTCACCATTCGCGTTGTGATAATGGAAACGTACCCTCACATCTGGCTGGTGGGCAGCCCACTCGCTAATATCAAGCGAAATTCGCTGCGGGCCGCGCTGATTCTCCGTTTGGCGCAGCACAGTATGCCACTTATCGCCGCCGACAGAAACATCCACATCCGCAATTTCATCCAGATTGCCCACATAAGTGAAAAAATCCTGATCAAAAGAAAGAATAATTTTTGATTCATTTGAGAAATCCATCGCTGGTGTGACCAGAGAAGTGTCCACATCCTTCGGCCCAGGGTAGTCAGAATCTACCATGGCAAATCCACCTGAACTGCCGGTCTGGTTTTCCCGTCCTGATGGGTTGTCAAATCCCCAGGTTACCCCCGTACCGGCATGATCCCACACTTCCCAACCAGGGGGTAATTTTCGACTGTCGAAAGCCTCTACCAGGCTATTGAGAGAAACATACCCTGGAGCCTCACAAGATTCAGTAATCGCTAAAGTATGCTGTAATGGCTTTGAAAAACCTTCTTCAATGACATTAGAAACCACCAAAGATTCATAGCCCGGAACCAGGGCGGTGATAATCAGGTTGTAATCCTCGTCATCAAAAATTTTTGCCTGGTAAAAACCGTCAAAGGGGTTGGTATAGACAACCTGGTGAAAATTCGCAGTTTCAATCTGTATCCGTGCATAAAGCGGGTAACCATGCCCACTGCCATCGGTAACCACGCCGGTAAGGGTGGCAAAATTTGATTTCTCTGTCAAGTTAAAATGAGTTGTAACGGTTTCACCTGGTGCTGGAATCAGTACATCCACAATGGCTGATTGACGAAAACCATAAGCCGAAACATTCAACGAATAAGTGGTTTCACTGTTAACATAAATTTGATAATATCCATTTTCATCGGTCAAGGCAGAAGTTGAAAACGCTTCGTTTTCCTCAGAACTGACCTCCACCAGGGCGCCAACAACGGGAGCCTGGTTTTCGCTATTGTATACATATCCATTCAAAAACCCGCCCGAACAATAATCCCGGGCAGCATTCACCGCCGCCAGAGCATCTATTTCACCCCAGCCAGTGGCATGATTCGGTACAAAACCTGGACCTTCATCACCCTGACCACTATCGTAAGGAATTGGATGGGCTGTTTTCAGTATCAGGCTTTCTGTTGCCACGGTATCACCCAGCAAGCAGTCAGCCGAACTCCACATCAAAGCCACCAAACCCGCGACATGCGGCGCAGACATTGAAGTTCCGCTCAGGGCTGCATAAGCATCGTCATCGCTGCCTGTTGCGGAAATAATATGCACACCTGGAGCCAATACCTCGGGTTTGATGGTTCCAAAATTTTCATTGCTGAGCGCCACGGGACTGTCCGTCGGACCCCAGTTAGAATGTGGTGCATACATGCCATCATCCAACCCAGTGGAGCCAACAGAGGTTACATTATGCGCCCTTGCGGGGTTGCTGATGGTATTTAATCCGGGCGGTGAACTGTAACCACAATTGCTGGCATTCCCGCTGGCGAATACCGGGTAGATCCCCGCAGCCACCCAGGCATCAATCACACCCTGGTACCAGGGGCTGTACGCCCTTCCACAATCTCCCCACGAATTATTTATTACCTGGGGCCGCAAGTTCGGGTTTGGATTTTCACCGTTTAGATTTGTGGGTGCTGCCATAAACTGCCCACATTTGATTAAATTATGCCCCCAGGCTTGACCGTTCGCGCTGATTGCTTTACAGGCAATCCAATCTGCCTCGGGTGCCATACCAATGGCATCTCCGGAACCGGTTGTCCCGGCCATGATCCCAATCACATGGCTGCCATGCCCGTGATCATCATAGGGCTCATCTTGAAAATTAACAGCATCCCACCAGTGATAATGGTGACTGAAAGATCCCGCCCCAAGATTTCCACGATAAGTATCGACCAATGCCTCATGGGTAAAACGCGCCCCCGTATCAATTGCGCCAAGCACAATATTTGAGCCTTTTATTCCCTCAGACCATACCTGGTCTGCCTTAACCTGGATCAGGTTAGCCGCGGCACCAGGCGTTGTTAATTGCTCCGCTGCATTGGCTTCCGGATCAGCGTCGCTTTCTAAAAACACCTGTGGTATGGAGAGCAACGAATGAATTTCCGCAAAATTTAACAATCCGGTCAGTGTTTCAGCCGTAGAAGATTGAACAGCGATCACGTTTTGAACCCAGAAGGCTTCGTAAGGTGCTCCCTGCTCATCCAAAAATGCACGTACCGCAGCCTGTGAATTTTCAGAAAGTGCTTTTAAAGTCTCGTAAACAAACCAGCCTCGCGCTTCCCACCCCATCTCGTAAGCCGCACTAAGATCTGCTTGTTCATCAAAATAAATCAAAAAATCCAGAGGCTCCGAGGTTTTGGATTTGGCCATTAACGCCGGGTCAACCCAGGGGATCTTTTGTTCGCCATCCTCTGCGTTGACCAATAAGCGTTCATTTCCCCACAGGGTCATAGCGATCACCCCGATCAAAAATAAAATCCCTAACCTTAAAATAAATTTATGTTTCATCACTTCATCCAATCACCAATGGTCGTTCCAGACATTCTTGTGGCTGCTAATGCATTACACTCTTTTCTACAGCAAGATTCGGGCCAAACTTGTTTTGTCAGCGCGACCAATCTTTCCTGCTATAATAAAAAATAAAGGCAGGCACCTGTCCATGAGAAATTTTCTCACAACTTTGGCAGAACAAAACCAGTTAATCACGGTTCATAAACCAATCTCAAAACACTTGGCCCTTTCAGGTTTGTTAAAATCGCTGGAACCCAGTCCCGTCCTATGTAAGCAGATTGTTGAATCCGCCTTTCCCGTTGTTGGGAATATGCTGTGCACCAAAGAAAGTTTTGCCAGCTACCTGGGCATTTCTGTGCAAGAAATCATCCCTCAGATGATTGGCGCCATCGAAACGCCAATAGCACCACAACAGGTGTCGGAGGCTGCCTGTCAGGCAGTTGTTCACGATCAACCGGATCTCGATGAACTACCTATCCTTTTCCATTGCGAAGGTGATGGAGGGAATTACATCAGCTCAGGTGTGATGATCACCGGCCATCCCCGATATGGGCAAAACATGGATTTTCATCGCTGTATGCAGTTTTCAAAAAACGAGATGTCCGTGCGTGTTGTCAAGGGCCGCAATTTTGATGCTTTTTTACAGGACCTGGGCCAGGTTGATGTTGCCATTTGCATTGGTGTCGCGCCCAATATTCTGGTTGCGGGGGCGACTTCCGTACAAATTGGCGTTGATGAACTGGGCATCGCTAACGCCCTGGCGCCTTTAAAAGTGGTTAAAGCACGTACTTCTGACCTTTTGATCCCCGCTGAAGCTGAATTTGTACTGGAAGGCACCGTTTATCGCGACCGTCGCCACGCAGAAGGTCCCTTCGTTGACCTGACCGAAACCCAGGATGTGATCCGCCAGGAGCCTGTGCTGGTGGTGAAATGCATCACCCATCGCAATGACGCCATCTGGCATGCCTTATTGCCAGGTGGTTTGGAACATAAACTCCTCATGGGTATGCCGCGCGAACCCACCATTTTCCGCCAGGTCAACCGCGTAGTGGAATGCCTTGATGTGAACATCAACCCGGGCGGGTCCTCCTGGTTGCATGCTATCGTGCAAATTCGCAAACACAATGCCGACGATGGCATTAAAGCCATTCAAGCAGCCCATCTGGGGCACAGTTCCTGCAAGCATATCTTCGTTGTCGATGAGGATATTGATATTTACGATCCCTTAACCGTGGAATGGGCTCTGGCAACCCGTTTCCAGGCTGATCGTGACCTGGTTTGGCTTGGTCGCGAACGGGGCTCATCGCTGGACCCCAGTGCCGACCTCGAGACCCATGCAACCTGCAAACTCGGTTTCGACCTGACCGCGCCTTTGGATTCTGAAAGAAAACCTTACGTTAAAGTTGCTTTTCCTCAGGTTGACCCCAAAGATTACATCGGTAATTGATGTACAATCAAATTTCCTTCAATTAAGCAGGTAAATTGAAACCCTCATGAAGGGTAACTGGCAATATCTGAAATTGCGGAAAAGGGGTTATAATTTTAATAATAACCTCAAATTGAATAAGCCTTTTTATATACAACCTTGTAACAATTCGATTGATTGGAGGCAAATATGAAATTCAAGAGTTTTCTCAGTTTTGAACGGATGATCACCCCGGTGATTATCAAGATTATATTTTATATCGGGCTGGCCGCCAGTGCTATCGGTGGTATTGTTGTTTTTATAACGTCATTGATTGCTGGAATTGCTGATGGCGGTTTTGGTTCGATTCTGCTTGGTTTTATTGGTGGGATAATCGGCGGCGTTCTGACCCTTGTACTGGGTGCCCTGGCTGCTCGTATTTATGCAGAACTGCTGATTCTCTTCTTCCGCATCAACGAAACCCTGACAGATATTAAGGGCTTATTACAGGAAAAATAATTTTCGTGGTTTTTTAAATGGCGAGTGGTAATCGTCAACGGATCTCATTTTGCGCTGAACTTTTGTTGTCCAAAACGGGTAATTAAATAGCGGGGCTTTTTCCATCCCCTTTTTGCCATGGTGACTCCGATCGATTACCAACCCCGCGCCACCAACCGCTAAACTCAATATATCATTTGACCGCCAACCTGGTTTGGAGTATTCTGCTGTCTATGAATATGCAGGCCAGTGCGTTGGCACATCCCAATATCGCTTTCATAAAATTTTGGGGGCTTTCCAATGAGAACCAGCGGATCCCCGCCAACGGTTCGCTATCGATGAACATCGATTGCCTGAACACCCAAACCAGCGTGGAATTTGATCCAGCGCTTGAGGCAGATGTATTAATCATCGACAATCAGGAGATTTCAGGGATTGGATTAAAACGTGTCCAATTCTTTTTAGATCGCATCCGGCAATTAGCCGGGAAAAACCTGCACGCAAGGATAATCAGCGAGAACAATTTTCCTATGGGCGCCGGTCTGGCTTCATCAGCCTCCGGGTTTGCTGCTTTAACACTGGCTGCAACCACAGCCCTGGGTTTGGAACTCCCTGAACGAGAACTCTCTGCATTAGCCCGTTTTGGTTCTGGCTCAGCCTGCCGCTCCATCCCTGGCGGTTTCGTCGAATGGATCGTTGACCCCGATACGGGCGAGACCTTTGCACAATCTATTGCCCCTGCTAACCAATGGAACCTGGTAGACTGCATTGCCATCCTCAGCCACACCCATAAGCCGGTTGGATCTGAGGCTGGGATGCGCCGGGCAATATCCAGCCCCTTACAAAAAGCACGCGTCGCGGATGCCGACCGTCGATTGGAACTGTGCCGGAAAGCGATCCTTTCGCGCGATTTTGCCGCCCTGGCTGAAATCACCGAGCTGGATAGCAACCTGATGCACGCCGTGATGATGACCTCTAACCCGCCCCTGTACTACTGGGAGCCCGGCTCGCTGGCGATCATGCAGGCGGTCAAAACCTGGCAAGCAGAGGGATTAGAAGTCACTTTCACCCTGGATGCCGGCCCTAATGTACACCTGATCACTACCAAAACCAGTGCGGATGAAGTCGTCCGCCGTTTACACCGCTTCCCAGAAGTGATCGATGTTCTCAGCGGAGGTCCGGCAGGCCCAGCGCACTTGTTAAGACGGGGCTAACCATCTCAAACGCCGCAGGTATAATCATAATTAATCAAATCTAATCACGAATTTGCCCTTGCAGATAGTGCTGTATGGGTTTTTTGAGGACTTTATGATCGTTTTTGGAAATATTTTTTTGGTTGTTGCCGTCATCGGACTGTTGATTTTCTTCCACGAACTGGGACATTTTATGGCGGCTCGCGCTGTCGGGGTACCTATCGAGGAGTTTGGTTTTGGTTATCCACCCCGGTTGGCGAAGATCGGTACCTGGAAGGGCACAGAGTTCACCCTCAACTGGATTCCCTTTGGTGGCTTTGTCCGCCCGAAGGGTGAAGCGGACGAAACCATTGAGGATGGCATGGCAGCAGCGCCGGCATGGAAGCGGTTAATAATTCTTGTTTCTGGCGCGTTAATGAATTTCCTGATTGGTATCATCATCCTGGTCATTACCATCAACGCCGTTGGCGTTCCTGCTTCGAACCAGGCGATGATCACTCAGGTCGCGCTTGATTCACCCGCCGAAAAGGCTGGCTTGCTCCCCGGCGATATCATCACAGCCGTTGATACCGAATCCATCGATGGGATAGAAGCATTGATCGCCATTATTGGCGAACAGGCAGGCAATACGATTACGCTGACGGTTTTGCGCGACCAACAGATCCTGACTTTAGACCTGGTTCCACGCCTCGACCCACCCCCAGGCCAGGGCGCCATGGGTGTCTCTTTGGGTAACCCGCTAAAACCCACGCCTTTCTTTCAATCGCTGGGTTACGCTCTTAAAACCACGGGGTTCATCATTCGCGAGACGCTCATGTTACCCGTCCGGTTGATACGCGGCACCGTAGACCCTGCCCTGGCACGCCCCGTAGGCTATAAAGGCATTTACGACATCTTCACCCAGGCTGTTGAAATTGACCAGGAAACAAGTTTAGCCACGGCAAAACCAGTGCGGATAAACACACTGGCGATCGTCGCCAATATCTCCATCGCACTGGGCATCACAAACCTGCTCCCTATCCCTGCCCTGGATGGTGGCCGAATTTTATTTACCCTGCCCGAATTGATCTTGCGCAAACGCATCCCTCAAAAATGGGAAAACGCCATCAACACAGCCAGTTTCCTGTTGCTAATTTTGTTGATGGTCGTAATCACGGTTCTGGATTTTACCAACCCGATTGTCTTACCAAAGTAACCGGTTTTTAAGGCATTTAATATGTATTCAAATTCCAACAAATCATATACTTTTGACCAGATCAAAAATGCACTGCTTGACAACACTGCCCCGTTTCCGGCTGCGATGATCTATTATTTTTCCGATATTCCTGCCGAGGATTTAGCCCAATTGAAAGATGTGTGGCCCCGGGTGATGATCGAACGACGGCGCGGGCTTTTAGAAGACATGGAAAGCCTTTCGGAAGGCGACACGCTATTGGATTTTGATTCCGTGGCAACGATGTGTCTGGAAGATGAGGATCCGGTAGCCCGGGCTGCTGCCATCCGTGTGTTGTGGCAATCTGATAGAGAAGACCTTGTCCCCCGGTTGTTGAAACTTTTACAGGAGGACCCGGAAGAAACGGTCCGTTCTGCCGCGGCGACTGCACTGGGAACCTTCGTCGAACTGGGCGAACTGGATGAGATCAAAGCAGAAACCTATCAGCAAGTTGTAGAGTGCCTGATCAAGACCCATCTGGATGCGAAAGACTCACTGGTTTGCCGACGCGCGCTTGAATCCCTTGGTTTCTCCAGCCACCCGGATGTTCAGGGCTTTATCCGCCGTGCCTTCGAAACGGATGACGAGGAATGGCTCCAAAGCGCTCTTTTTGCGATGGGACGCTCCTACGATCAAAACTGGACTGAATCTGTACTACAAATGTTCGATCACCCCGACAACATGGTGCGTTACGAGGCGATCCGTGCCGCCGGCGAGTTAGAAGCCAAACCAGCCCGCGAACTGATTTTCGACATCCTGGAAGAAGGCACCGATGACGATGACCTTTATTACGCCGCCATCTGGGCGCTTTCAAAAATCGGGGGCGAGGGTGTGCGTGAGGTGATTGAAGCCGCCCTGGAAGACACAGAAGATATGGACGAAACCCTCTTTCTTGAAGAAGCGCTCGAGAACCTCAATTTCACCGAACAGGTTGGCGAGCTCGATTTAATGAACTTTGACGATGACGATGATTTTGATGACTGGTTGGAAGAAGACGACGAAGACGAATATTAACAGCCTGATTATTTTGCCTGGTCTATATTAATTGCTGATGAACGAAGATAAAAATCACCGGTTACATGCCCATGTAGAGGGCCGGGTACAGGGAGTGGGTTTCCGCTACTTTGTCCTACGAGCTGCCCTATCCCAGGGTTTAACCGGCTGGGTGCGCAACCGCTATGATGGTCGGGTTGAAGTTGTGGCAGAAGGCTCATTGACCAGCCTGAATTTCCTGCTGGCGGAACTGCGCAGAGGCCCGGCCAGCTCGGAAGTCTGGAATGTGGATTATCAATTTGAGGAAGCCCTGGGGAATTTTAACCGTTTCAGCCTGTTATCAACCGGATAAACAGCTTATTTGGCAACCCGCCGCATTAATCATTCCCGCCAACCAGTAATTGCACCTTTTTCCATGGCGGCAGGTCCGATTCATCCGCCAGCAATGCCCGAAGTTCATACACCTGATCGCGCAGCATCGCTGCCCGCTCAAATTCCAGTTCTTTGGCGGCGGCTTTCATCTGGTTTTCCAACTCGTCAATCAACCGGCGCAGCTCTTTTTGTTCCATTTTACTGGCCTTGCCGCGCAAATTCTCCCCTTCATCCACTCCCACATCACGGGTCAGGCGGTCGGTCAGGTCTCGCACCGCTTTAACCACGCTGGCAGGCTCGATATGATGTTCTTTGTTATACGCTATCTGGATTGCCCGGCGGCGGTTGGTCTCATCAATCGCCTGACGCATTGCCTCGGTGACCAGGTCCGCGTACATGATCACCTGACCATGAAGATGTCGGGCTGCCCGCCCAATCGTCTGGATCAGAGCGGTGCCGGAGCGCAAGAAACCCTGCTTATCGGCATCCAAAATTGCCACCAGCGAAACCTCTGGCAGGTCGAGCCCCTCCCGCAAAAGGTTGATCCCCACCACCACGTCAAACACACCCAGACGCAGATCCCGTAAGATCCCGACGCGTTCCAGCGTATCGATTTCGGAGTGCAGATAGTGCACCTTTAAGCCCAGTTCCATCAGGTAATCCGCCAGATCCTCTGCCATGCGCTTGGTCAGCGTGGTGATAAGCACACGTTCGCCCACCACCACCCGGCGGTTGATCTCGCCAATCAGGTCGTCAATCTGTCCTTCTGTCGGGCGGACAATTACCTCGGGGTCAACCAGCCCGGTCGGGCGGATGATCTGCTCCACCACCTGCTCGGCGATGGAAAGCTCGTATTCTGCCGGGGTAGCCGAGGTATAGAGGGTGATGCCCATCTGCTGTTGAAATTCTTCGAATTTCAGCGGGCGATTATCCAGCGCGGAAGGCAGGCGAAAGCCATAATCGATTAATACCTGCTTGCGCGAGCGGTCGCCATTATACATGCCGCGAATTTGCGGGATCATCATATGCGATTCGTCGATCACCAGCAGGTAATCCTTGGGCAGAAAGTCAATCAGCGTCCAGGGCGCCGACCCCGCCGGCCGGCCGTCAATATGGCGGGAGTAGTTCTCAATCCCAGAACAATAGCCCACCGCCCGCATCATTTCCAGGTCGTAGCGGGTGCGTTGTTCCAGGCGCTGCGCTTCCAGCAGGTGACCGGACGCCCGCAGCCTTGCCAGCTGCTCATCCAGTTCGGTTTCAATATCCAGCAGAGCCTGTTCCATCCGTTCATCCTCGGTAATATAGTGCTTGGCGGGATAGATTTCAACCATCTCATGGGTGCCGAACACCTCCCCCGTCAGCGGGTTAACGGTGATAATGCGCTCCACCTCGTCACCAAAAAAACTGATCCGAAACGCGCGCCTGTCATCATACGCGGGGAGGACTTCCAGCGTATCGCCCCGCACGCGGAACACGCCGGGTTTCAACTCAAAGTCATTGCGAGAATACTGACTCTCCACCAGGCGACGCAGCAGCGCGTTGCGCCGGTAAATCTGTCCCACTTCCAGGCGAACAACGGTA
>Ga0255347_1003964_pt1 | contig 18515 bp, 22 predicted proteins | sample wastewater_treat_2_FD_192479 | JGI IMG/M metagenome (GOLD analysis project Ga0255347, IMG submission 192479) | Wastewater microbial communities from Lulu Island WWTP, Vancouver, Canada - plant24 | ecosystem: Engineered > WWTP > Wastewater > Unclassified | place: Canada: Vancouver, British...
TAATATCAGCGCGTAAACGGCTTATGCCGCCCTCGTTGCGCGGGTTATATACCACTTCAGGGTTCCCGCCGGTTACTTCAATCGCCATTCTGGCCAGGTCTCTTACAGAAGTTTCAGTACCACTGCCGACATTGATCGTGAGCTTGTTCACATCGGGGGCGTTCGCCGCGGCCAGCATGGCGTTTACCACGTCATCCACGTAAACGTAATCTCTCGTCTGGTTGCCGTCACCATGGATGACAATGGTGCCATTCTCCCACGCCTGGTGTAAGAAGCCAGGTATCACCGGGGTGTGCACCGGCGGTATGCGCTGACCAGGCCCATATGCATTAAAAACCCGCAAGCACACCGTTTCAATCCCCCACAGGGAACCGATCGTTTTTACATAGTATTCCGCTGCCAGCTTTGAAACCGCGTATGGCACGCGCGGGTTGACAATAACGGCCTCTTTTACCGGCTGCACCGGTTGGTTGCCATAAACAGTGCCGGAAGAAATGAACACCACGCGCCTGACGCCGACATCACGCATGGCTTCCATTAAAGTCACCGTACCGCCTACATTAACATTGTTATATTCACGTGGATACAGCACCGACTCCTGCACGCTCACCTTGGCTGCCAGGTGATAGACACAATCCACTTCTTGCAGGAGCGACCACAAAGTTGGTCGGTCATTGACATCACCACGCACAAATTGTACCGTTGGTGAAAGATTTTTTTGATCACCCGCGGAAAGGTCATCCACGCCGATGACCACATCGCCTGCAGCCGTGAGACGGTTGGCAAGCGCTGAACCCAGGAACCCGGCCGCGCCGGTTATGAGATATCGCATCCAGCCTTTTTCCTTATTTAAGTGCCTGCATTATAGCATAGCCGGATTTATGCCCCAGTGGATTTTTTTCGCCGTAAGGCTGTTTTTTCTTCCTCCGTCAGAAAAGCGGTGAGAAGGGCGTTTTCCTGTGCCTGGCGAATCATTGCCGGGCTTAATCCTGCCTTCGGCGCCGCCACTTCATATTCATAGCGCAGGTTGATGGCGCTGATGCCGGGGTCATCTGAATTGATAGAGGCGAGTATTTTCTTTTCCATAAAGAGCCGCATGGGATGCGCAGCGTAATCCGAGACTACGCTGGTTTGCACATTGCTGGTGAGGTTGCATTCGACGCCGATGCCTTTCTCACGCAGGAAATCGAGCAACGCGGGGTCTTCTGGCGCGTGTACCGCGTGTCCGATACGCTCTGCCCCGAGTTCGCGCACTGCTTGCCAAATAGATTCAGGCCCGGCGGATTCTCCGGCGTGCACGGTGATATGCCAGCCAGCGTCTCGCGCCTTACGGAAATGGTCGCGGAACAGGTCGCCGGGGAAGCCCTCTTCATCGCCAGCCAGGTCCAACCCGGCAAACTCATGCGCATACCTGAGCTCCGCTTCCAGTTCTTTCATGGCAATCTGCGGTCCGTATTGCCGTGAAAGGATTCCCAGCTGGTTGACACGAATGGGGTGCTCCTGTTCCGCCGTGCGTATACCCTCCGTTACAGCTTCCACCACGCCTTCAGGCTGCAAGCCGTGGGCTTCTGCCATGAACCAGGGGCTGTAACGCAGTTCGATGTAATCAATCCCTTCTTTGCAAGCGTCTTCCACGTTCTCGTAGGCGATGCGCCGGCAGGAGTCGTAATCCACCATCACGCCGGTCATCCATTTGAACTTTTCAATAAACGCCATCACCCCTGGTTGTGGTGTGGTAACCTGCACAAACGGGCGCAGAGTATCAAGCGTTTTGCCAGGTAATGGCAGGTTGTGTTTTAGCCCCAGCTCAAGGATGGTTTCCAAACGGATGCTGCCATCCAGGTGGCGGTGCAGTTCGACCAAAGGAATATCTTGTGAAATCACGGTTCATCCTCCTGTTGTTCGTGAATGGTGTGTAGTTTCAGGCCAAGCTCCTGTGAATATTGAAGAATCTCTTTCAATTCCTCATCCGCCGGATATGAAAAGTAGAGGGTCCCCTCCTCCACCTGTCCGGAGAGATCAATGCCGCCCCAGAAAACCTGCGTTTCAGCAGGCAGGCGGCTGAGCAGCATTTTCAGCTCTTCCAGGCTGGTAACGGAAATTTTCAGATAGTCGCCCTCCAAAATATTCTCAACCGCCGTAATCTCAGCGAAAGACTTGGTGCGGTTGGTGCCGGTGGTAAGCGTGTATACGCGTGTTGTGCCCTGTTGCCAGGAATACAGTTCGTACCCTTTCAGTGACGCGGGTAATTGCTCTGGGATCGTGGACCAATCCGTTCTGGGGAAGACCCCAGTCTCTTGGTTCAGCCTTGCCTGCTCTCCCCCGTTGCAGGCTGTGAGCACCCACAAGCACAGACAGAGGATTATCGCCACTTTATTCGTCTTCATCGTTTCCCTCATCAAGCTGCCGGACCATCGCGCACCTCGATCTCTTTCGACATCAGCACAATCTCAGGTCTGCGTACCCAACCATCTGCCTGCCAGAACTTTAAACCGCTATGATTAGTAGTATAGACCATAATGTGGCACTTATGAATATCCCTCTTATGTAAAGCCCTGAAGACGGTGCGCACCAAAGCGCTGCCCAGCCCTCTCCGACGGTACTGCGGTAGAACCGCCAGGTGATATAGGTAACCTCGCCTGCCATCGCAGCCACACAGGCAGGTACCCACCAGTTGACCATCCTCTTCCGCGATATAAGACAACCCGGCGTTTTGCTGGATGAAACGGGCGAGCGCGCCTGGTTCATCTGCGCTGCTCAACCCCATGCCTTCTATTTGCTTCCATAAAGCAAGCGCCGCCTGAATATGGAGGACGGACATTTCATTGATCTGTACGGTCATCTGATTGCTCGTCTAAAAGAATAGACTGGTCTTGCGCGAATGTTTTGGTGTGCTTCTTTTCTGCGGGCGGGAACGGACCCCACTGCACGCGTGCTTCTTCGTACTGCGTTCGCGGCTCCTTCGTTTCTGCCGGGTAGCCAAAATAAATGAGGTTCAAGGGGGTCACGCCTTTCGGCAGGTTGAGGATATGGATCACCTGTCGGCTAAAAATGGTTATGGGGTGCACGCCCACCCAGATAGACCCCAACCCAAGCGCGGTGGCTGCCAGCAAGATGTTTTGCGTGGCGGCGCTGCAATCTTGCACCCAAAACTTGTCGCCCACTTTCCCTTTTTGCATCCGGCTGCTGCCCAGCACGCAAATGGCTGCGGGGGCGTTCATTTTCGCAAACATTAACGCCCGGCGGAATTTATCCATAACTGGCTTCTCTGTTATCACCACAAACTCCCAGGGCTGCGCGTTCATTGCGCTTGGGGCAGCCATAGCCGCTTCCAGCAGCTGGATGATCTTTTCCTTTTCCACCGGCTGGTCGGTGAATTTTCGAATGCTGCGCCTTTTCATGATCACAGTAAGTGTATCTTCCAAAGTATTACTCCTTTTTGACCTCGCGGTTTGGCTCGCCAGAGACCAGGTGAACATGCAGCTGCGGGTCCGATTGGTATTCGCTACTATTAATAATCAAGCGGAACCCGCTTTTTTCTATCCTTCAGCCCGAAGTGTTTGCCGGGATATGCGCATAAATTCGCCCTAAAGCACCGGGGACTCCACGGGAAAGGATAATCCATCATTGTTCGGTTTTTCGGGCACGAGGGAGATATGCACCGGGTAGTCGGGTTTTGCGCGCCTGCCCGCCATCCAGTGTTCCATCCTTGCAAGCCTCTCACCGGGGATCAGGGTGACGACGTGTGTATAACCCCATCCAATCCTTTTCATGAAAATACCGCTATAAGCAAGTTTTCGCATCATCCCGCTCATCGCTCTCCAGTTCCATCGGGACCAGCGCAGAGCTAACCTTATTATAAAAGTATTTTCTTGGCAGCCGGGCACTTGAAAGTCCAGCCTTCATTTCGCACGCCGTAAATTGAAAACACAGTGCAGCCTTCGCTTTTTCTGCGACAAAGAGGAGAATTAGATGGCATAAGCCGGCAGGATTAGTTATATTTCTTCTTATTGTCTTGAATAAAGGACCGTATTGTCCCTACTGGAAAGAAGGATCCCTGAAGGGCTAAAGGTTTTTAATTTTCTGGTTGTATTGTTCTAATTCAGATAATTTTTCTGCTCGTTGTTTTTCAAGAGCGGCCCATTTCTTAGGAGCAAAAAAGCCGCTTATCAACACAACAATTCCTGCAACTGCCAATGGTACTGTACATAGTAAAGCCGAAGCGCCTTCTTGCGCAACGAGTGGCGATGTAAGCCCAAATGCTACAAAAAAAATCAGTATGCCAAATATCACCTTAAAATACTTGCGGAATTTGAAAGCAGCCATTTGCTTATTTATGCTGTCAATTTCCGAACGGATTCTTGCAATCGTTTGTTCTGTCGCTTGCCATTCGCTACTTAGACCAATTTGGTTGATTCCATGGCCAACCAGGTGAATGCTAGAATCGATGCTTTGCATAGCCTTGATTACAGGTTCCAAAGAGACCGTTCCTCCGGTCCGCTGTACGATATGTTCATACTCACAGAACGGACAGATAAAACGTTCAGTGTCCGGGGTTATTTGAAGTTTCCCTCCACAATTTGGGCAGGCGAGTGTGATAAAAGTCGATTGGTTATTGGAAGAGAGTGGAGAAGTGTGAGTTTCTAATGATTTGATTTGCTCAGCTAGGTCGTTCACGCCAGGCAGCTTGCTGCCGCAATCCATGCAGTATAAAGCTTCTGAAGGTTGGATTTTTTCGCACTTTGGGCATTTGACCTGAGGGTTCATATCATCCTCCTCACTCGATTTTTCATTATAGCACCATGAGTTGGAATATTATGAAGTAAAAAATGCTGTTTCAGCGACTTCATCCATTGGCTTGGCAGTCAGTTAGGAATTGCGCAATATCAGGATACTCTTAAAATAATCTGCAGATGCTAGAGCATAAGCTATCACAGACCTTTTCTTCCTTGCAGCACCCCAACTTCCGTTTATGGTTCGGTGGTCAGATCGTTTCGCTCATCGGTACATGGATGCAAGCCACCGCCCAGGGATACCTGGTATACGAACTGACCGCGTCTCCCATGATGTTGGGTATTGTCGGCTTCGCCAACGGCATACCGGTGTGGTTGTTCTCGCTTTTCGCCGGCACCGTCGCTGACCATATTTCACGGCGAAAAATGCTGCTCATCACCCAGGGTTCAATGATGGTTCTGGCTTTCATCCTGGCGGTGCTCACCTTCAGCGGCACCGTGCGCGCCTGGCACATCATCCTCCTCGCGCTCCTGTTGGGGACGGCCAATGCCTTCGACGCTCCCGGTCGCCAATCATTTGTGGTGGACCTGGTGCCCAAACAGGAACTCACCAACGCCATCGCTCTCAATAGCTCGGTGTTTAATCTGGGCACCATCATCGGTCCGGCGGCTGCCGGTTTGGTTTACGCCTGGCTGGGTCCTGGATGGTGCTTCACCATCAATGGGCTTTCATTTATCGCGGTGCTGTTGGCGTTGGCGTTGATGAAAATCGCTGCCAAACCCCCTTTACGCCCTGCGCAGGGATCACTGGCTCATACACTCACCGAAGGAGTGCGCTACTCGTTTAAAGACGCGAACATCCGCGTTCTGCTGGTTATGCTCACCGCTAGCGCGGTCTTTGGCTTTGGATTGCTGGCACTCATGCCCGCCTGGGCGACAGGGGTGCTGGGCGGAGATGTGCGCACCAATGGTCTGCTGCTTTCAGCGCGCGGTTTGGGTTCGCTGAGCGCAGCGCTGATGATCGCCTATCTGGGCGCGCGCATCATCCGTGGCAGGTTATGGAGCATCGGCAGCCTGGTGATGCCTGTTTCGCTATTGCTGTTCGCCCTCTTTCGTCTGCTGCCGGTCTCCTTGCTGATGCTGGTATTGATGGGTTGGAGCCTGATGACCGTGGTCAACCTCACGAACGCGCTCATCCAAACCCACGTCCCCGACGAGCTGCGCGGCAGGGTGATGAGTGTGTACATTCTGCTGTTTCAGGGTGGCTTCCCCATCGGTTCATTGGTCGCTGGTTGGCTGGCAGGGCTGACCAGCGAAGCCCTCGCCGTTTTTGTGTTCGCCAGCGTATTACTGGCTGTGTCCATCGCCATCCAACTGCGCCAACCCTCCATACGGCAGTACAACTGATGCATTGATGACCGGCGTTCGTGCACATCGCTTATAATGTTCACTGGTTGGTTTCATCCTGTTTTTCAAGAAAGTTAATAAAACCTCGAGATGCGCATTGAACCTGAAACTTCCATCAGCCACGACCATACCTCCACGGAAGGAGGTGTTCAGCCCAGGCGGAAAAGAATCAAGAACAGGGGGAGGCTTGTCGTCAATCTTTTCGCCGCGGTCGTTTTCCTGATCCTGCTGGCGGGTTACCTGGCAGGTTGGTTGGGAGAATACCCGGCGCGAAACGCTCAGCTGATCACCGGCAGAATTGCCTTCCTTTTCCTGCTGGCTTCGCTGAGTATCACTCCCCTGCGCACGCTTACCGGGAACATCCATATTGGGCCGCTGCGACAGGCTTTTGGCTTGAACGCCTTCTATTTCGCGATGGTTCACGTATTAATCCTGATTTTCCTGAATTACCGAATGGATTTTTATGCTTTGGTCAAAGGTTTTTCCAATCATCCATACTTTTGGCCAGGAGCGGTCGCTTTTCTAATCCTCAGCGTATTGGCTGTGACCTCGCTCAACAAGATGAAGAGAGCCCTCCGTGGTTCATGGAAGAAAATTCACACGATGGTGTACCCGGCAGGGGTGCTGGTGCTGGTGCATTACTCATGGATAGCCAACGGGAAATTCATTCCCGCTGCAGAGGTGAAAACCTTACCGCTGCTAACGGCTGCCTACCTGGCGGCGCTGTTCACCTTAAGGTTAAGGCCAGTGAAAAAGGCTGTGTTGCGCTGGCGGAAAAAAGCAAAACCCCGCACAGGTTGAGCGTGGCTGGTGTTGTTTGACAGTGTTTCTTTTTAGGATATAATAACCCCCGAAGAACGGTCCACTAGCTCAATTGGCAGAGCAACTGACTCTTAATCAGTGGGTTCGGGGTTCAAGTCCCCGGTGGATCACTAAATGTGGGGGTAATTGAGTTGAATAACCACCATAATATCGGTTTATACCCGTTAACCTGGCCTTTCGGGACTGTGGTGCGTTCCTATTCTCCGGCTTGCAGGCACTAAAATCTTTTCGCCTGCATGATGTTGTTGAATAGCACCCGTATCATCCCAGGGACAACCTCTAATCCGATACGCAAAATCTCTTCAATCGTCCCTGCAGAAAGGTTAAACTCATTTTGGTGAATCATTACTAGTATCCTTGTATGGTTTAGTCACCTTAAGGATACTTCTGACTTACCGCTTTTGTTAAGGTTCAGCAATTTACAGAAAATATGTTACACCAACATCACCAATTTGGATATTGTCCAGGTTGAATAATATTAATAGATAATTGCTCATAATCTAATTGCTTTTGAGCCTATAACCATTGTATACTTTCTGGGTATTAATTATATGGTTTTGAGGAGTTACCGTCGTATGAAGCCTGAACTTTTATCACATTCATCCGTTGTTGAAGGACTAGTACCACCCACTGAGGAAATTGAATTTTCCCTCAAAGACCGAGTGACTCCAGATGAGGCATGGGATACGTTTGATGCACTCCGCACTACTTTTTTTGCCAAAATGACTGAAAGTGAACGACATCAGTATGAAGCTTCTTTAGATGGAAAGAATCAGAAAGAAGGACCACTGGGTCGGTTTGCTCGTCAGTTTACCAATGGAAAACGAGTCATGGAGGGGGTAGGAGCCGATTCCTATGATCGGGCTCAAACGTTGGATGAGGCCAAGTTACCCATTGAGGAAAAAATTGCTGTGTATGCCACTTTGGAGTGCATGGCAAATGACCTTTTGGGTCGAGAGCTGTTTACTCCCAAACAACAAGCAGCTATTCAGGAATTCAAATTAGCGTTACAACGCACGGAAGATGCGGCCATTGATCAGTGGGTTGAGACGACTGATGTGCCTGATAATTCACCTCTTCTTTCAGTTAAACAGAAACATATGGCTGGAGTAGCGGGAGCCTCCATCTCTGCAGCGCTTTTCTTAGCTGGTTGCGCGGGCGGAGGTGGTGAAGTTAATGCTACCAAGGTGGCCACGGAATTTGCGGCCAGCCAGACTCCCATTGTGGAGACCATGACCCCGGAGCCCACCAAGACCGCCACTCCGGAGCCGACGAAAGCCCCAGGGAAAATCGCGGACGAGCTCGGGCTTAAGTCAGAGCCCCTCTACCAAAGCAGGACCTTCGAGACCAAGGAAATAAACAACGAAACGTACCTGGTGGACCAGTACAACAACGTGCCGAAGGCCGTCCTTGAAAACGGAACCTGGAGAAAACTGGACTACGAAAATGCGGCGGACGCTGAGGTCATGTACGGCGCGCTGGTCCCGACGGACGGGGAGTACATCTCGCCGGACATGCTGTATTCACGCGACGGGTCGGAGTGGTCGAGGATGGTCAGGGCGCGCTTCCTGGGCGACTGGGAGGTCCGCCCGATCGAGTACGAGGGCAGGCAGATCGACGTCTACTACCTTCTTACTGGTCTTCGTGACGGCGGCGGGCGGCTGCACGTGGTGCGGCTGGCGCTGGACTCGCCCGACATCCGGGATCACTGGACCTGCCTGTTTTGCACCATACCGGGGGGTGGGCGTGGAATTGCTTTTTGGCCGCTCGAAGACACCCTGTCACACGTCCGAATCGGCGAGGCGGTGGAGTTCGACGTGTTCGAGGTCACAGAGCTGCCCGTCGACAGGTTCGAGGCGGATCCGACCTACCCCTTCATCAACGACGCCCAGTTCATCTTGATGGAGACGCTCCACAACCAGCAGCCCGATCAGCTGCAGATGGGGGCGGCGGAGCGGGACGCGCTGGCCGGAAATGTCTGGCCCGACAGGACCGTGTCACTTGCGCTTCCGTTAGGCCCGTTTGTCTTCCGGGAGTCCAGGGAAGACTGCAAGCGGTAGGTGACTGATGATTTTAGAGCCGGAGTGTGGCATGATGGGTGCATATGCGGTGCCTTCGCTTGTTCGTGTTGTTGGCGGTGTGGTTGTTGATACCGGTGGTCCGCGCGGCCGCCTACGACTGCAGCGTCAGCTGCCCGGGTGGGAAGACCGTAGGGGGTCTGGACTGGGTGACGGGCTGCGTGAACAAGGATACCCTCTTGAGCCCCACATGGTGCGACGAGAAATACGACACCGACAACGTCGGCACCTGCCCCAACGACTGCGGCCCGATCAACTGGCCGGTGGGGGTGTGCGAGGTTGTCACTAAGACTATGACAGTATCCCCTTACACGACGACGAAGAACTGCGAAATAAAGCCTGCCACCGACGTGGTCCCCTGCTGCGATGACACCAAGCCCGCCGCCTGCCAGGGGGGTTGCGGGAACGCCGGCTGTTCCATCGGGAACTGCGTCAACAACAAATGCGTCAATGTCAACTGCCCCAGCGACCCCGATTGCGTCTGCGACGCCGCGCCGCCGACCCCGACCTGTACGGTAAGCATTAGTGGGGATAATTCGGTTGAGGCAGGGAGTGTGGTGCGTTCCTATTCTCCGGCTTGCAGGCACTAAAATCTTTTCGCCTGCATGATGTTGTTGAATAGCACCCGTATCATCCCAGGGACAACCTCTAATCCGATACGCAAAATCTCTTCAATTGTCCCATCAGGATGGTAATAATCATTTTGGCGAGTCACTTCCAGTCTCCTTGTTTGGTTGTGGTGACCTAAAGGATACTACTGACTCACCATCCTTTTTTAAGATTCAGCCTTCTACAAAAATATGTTACGCCAACTTAAAACAAACGAATAAATTATGTTATTATGTACGGAGAATTAGATTATTTTTCAGTCATTCTATTAGCGGGGCGTGAAATTACGACTTACAGGAGGTACCTTGATGAGTGACTACCTCGATGATGAATATGATGATGAGTATGAAGATGATGAAGGCTATGACGACTTTGAAGATGAGCGCGATGACGAATATACAGATGAAGACCTCGATGAATTCGAAAATAGAGAGAAGCAAAGCAAAAGAAATTCTCCCAATGGAAGGTTGTCTGGTTACATTAAAGTAGATCATCTGCCACAAAAACCTTCTGCTATCGATTACCTGGCGAGAAAAAGGGCGTCTGAACCCATACAGAATAATTCTCCCATAGACAAATTACCAAATGGGTACACACGGCAAGACTACTTGGATGCTGGTTGGTCAGAAACAGACATTGAGCTTTGGGGGCTAGATCAACCTGCAGCTCCAGATCCGGATAGCGCAGCGTTTGTTATTCCTGATATGCTGGATGGAGATTTAGACGGTAATTTTGAATATCCGTTTAATTAGTGATTTAATCATTCTAAATATCTAACCTGGTACTCAATTCCAATCCAATAATTGAAACGCATTTTCATACTTCTTGAAGCGCGGACGTGGCCGAATGCCATCTTTTACCTTGTTGACAAAAACAATGCGGAATTTTCCTTTGCTGTTTCCTCCTTTGATTTGATAAGCTTCAGCAATCAATTCCAAAGACGGCACAATCCAGTAGGTATCCGCCTGTTCCGAATAGAAGATATAAAAGAAGCCTTCTCTTGGTTTACGTATCTCCAATGCCGCAAAAGTTGCTGGATTCCTGACTTCGCATGAGCGTGCCTTAATTTGGATATCCAAATACCTTAGCTGCCCATTCTTTTCCTGACGGATAACACAATCGATTTGCTTATCATCGACTAAGGTCATATAAACATCATGACCACGTCGTAACAATTCTGCCACAGCGATGTATTCCTGACGTTTACCAAAGGCAGCAGTAGAATGGTATGGTTTTCGGTCGCGAGATGAGCTATCCTTTTCTTTTTGAAAAACGATTTCCTCTGGGGTATTCATGATTACTGCAGCCCCCTTTTTTCATTTTTAGGTTTACTCATGAGTAAATATCCTTGAGTAGAATATCTGACACCTGCTATTTATTATACACACCGATATTTCAAAAATTCTGGAACCCTTATCATTTTTATTCTTTCTATCATGAGCATCAAACCAACATCAAATGTTTCTAATCTGTTTCACAACTACAAGCTAGAATAACGTTGGTGTAACATATTTTTGTAAAATGCTGAACCTTAAAAAACGGTGAGTCAGAAGTATCCTTAAGGTGACTATACCAAACAAGAAGACTGCAAATAACTCATCTAAATGAGTCTACCTTGACAAACAAAATTGCGGGGAGAAGGCAAGACGCAATCCCGTAACTGCTGCAAGTATCAATCAACAACGCCATTTGGCAAACACAATTGTTCAGGCAGGTCATTCGATTGTTAAAGAATGATGGTTATTTCTGACTCGAATATCCAAAAAAAGGTCGCGTATTCAGCGAATGGTCAAAGAGCGTTTGAATGGGTATAATCATTAATATTGAGGAGGATATATGACAGAAGAAAATAATTCGTCAATAGAAACTTCACTGGAGACGCCAAAGCCCAAAAAAACGCTCAGTATTTTCTCGATTCTGAGTTTTATCGCGGGTATCGGTACATACGTATGGTTTTTTGGGATGGTTTCTTCCAAGCCCATACTCACTTTTCTCCTGACCCCGTTTTTCGCGCTCATCGCTGTGATCAGCGGGCATAAAGGGCGTCACGATATTCGCAAGAGTCTTGCGGATATGAAGGGAAAAACACTCGCCAATATCGGCTTAATGCTCGGGTACGTGATCATCCTGACGGGAATCTTCATTATCGTGCTGGCAGTAATGGGAGTGGTCACCATTGCCGGCCTACTCGGTTCCTGATCGGGCAAAGAACCATCATCCTGCAACAATTAGAAGGAGTGCTTCACCATGACTCTCCCACCCAGACTTGAAATACCGCCGGCGGCGGTAACTCCGCCATCCATAAACCCAAAAGACAGCCCGCTCGCGCTTACCAGCCTGATCACTGGCATCCTCGGATGGACAATCCTTCCGCTGCTGGGTTCCATCACGGCCATCATTACCGGTCACCTTGGAAAAAAAGAAATCAAAGAAAGCCACGGCGCGCTGACCGGCGACGGAATGGCAACCACCGGCTTGATCCTGGGCTACATTCAAATCGGTTTTATTGTTTTAAGCCTGATCGCGGTAATCATTCTGCTGCTGGTTCTTCCCAAGAGCACCTGGGGGTTGTCTCTCTGATCCACCTTTCACAGGTGAAGAGCGATTCACTCTGCATAGCACCTGTGCAACCTTGAACCCGAAGCTTCGTATATCTAACAGGTGAAAAGAATTTAACAGGAGAAAAAAATGACAACGCCCCCTTCCAATTATGAACAAGGAGTTCCAGTCTTTCCGGTAGTCAAACGTGAAAGCAGCCTGGCCATCATCAGCCTGGTTTCCGGCATCATCGGGTGGACGATCATCCCCTTTATCGGTTCGGTCATCGCCGTGATCACAGGTCACCTCGCCAAGAAAGAGATCCGTGAGAGCGGAAACACCATGAGTGGAGACGGCATGGCCCTCGCTGGCCTGATACTGGGCTACACTATGATCGGCATCTCTCTGCTTGCCATCCTGGTCGTCGTGCTCGCCTTTTTACTGATCGCCAGGTCAGAACTTGGCCTGTAAAAAATCAGCGCCTGACCATACACAGCCATCGAGCCTGCTTTAACCTCCCGGTGTTGATCACTCGGGAGGTTGATTTTTTCGGGCGATCATCCACCCAGAGAGAGAACGGAGAAAAATACCTGGAAAGACGCTCGTGAAAAAGGATTATGGTAAACTTATCGCGCTATCTGAAAACCATCTTGAGGAACTGCTTTATGCCCGCAATTTACCCATTTACTGCAATCGTTGGACAGGAAAGAATGCGCCGCGCGCTTGTGTTAAACGCTGTGGACCCACGAATTGGCGGAGTGCTTATCCGTGGTGAAAGGGGTACGGCAAAATCAACCGCAGCCCGCGCGCTGGCCGCACTGCTGCCCAGCGTCAAAGTAGTTGCGGAGTGCCGTTTTGGCTGCGACCCCGAAAAACCTGCCACCTGGTGCACCGAATGCCGCGAGCGCGCTGAAAGAAGTGAAAAACTCGAAGCCATCACCCGTCACACGCCGTTTGTCAACTTGCCGGTTTCAGCCACTGAAGACCGGGTGGTTGGCACACTGGATATTGAAAAAGCCATCCAAAAAGGTGTGCGCAGTTTTGAACCAGGCGTGCTCGCCGCGGCCAACCGTGGGCTGCTTTACATAGATGAAGTGAACTTGCTTGACGACCATGTGGTGGATGTGCTCTTAGACGCGGCCGCCATGGGCGTGAATATCGTGGAACGCGAAGGGATTTCCTTCACTCATCCGGCGCGCTTTATCCTGGTGGGAACTATGAACCCCGAAGAAGGTGATTTGCGCCCTCAATTGCTTGACCGCTTCGCGCTATCTGTCGAGATTCGCGGCATTCGAGATGCGCGCGAACGGGTTCAGATCATGGAACGAAACATCGCTTTCGAAGAAGATCCCAAACTCTTTTACGATTCATGGGAAGAAAAAGAGCAAGAGCTTTCGCGCCAGATTGAGAATGCGCGCAAGTTGGTCGATGAAGTAACCTACACCCGCCAGAACCTGCTTTCCATCGCAGCGCTAACCGCCTCGCTTAATGTGGATGGTCACCGTTCCGACCTGGTCATCCTTAAAACATCACGGGCGCAGGCGGCATTCGACGGCCGCCGGCAGATCAACGACCGCGACATCGCTCTCGCCGCCGAACTGGCCCTCCCTCATCGCCTGAAGAGTGGACCCTTCCAACGCGAAGAGATGGGCATGGAAGAACTGCAGGAACGCATTGAGCAACTGCAGGGCGGTACTTCCGGCGAGAATGAAGAAGAAACGATTTCTGAATTGGGTGGCGAGGAGACAGGCAGCCCAAAAAAAGCCTGACGCCGGAAGAGACCGGCGGACCCTCCCCGCAACAGGGGCAACCAGAACCGAGCCTGCAAAACCCGTTTAACAAGAACGATCCTTTTTGGTGGGCCGCCGGTAAGAAGATGCCAAATGGCGAGGAATTCAACCCTCGCAAGCTTGACACCCCGCTGGATAAAATCATGCGCACATCCGCCGGCAGGCGCTCTGTAACCCGCACTGAACGCAAGCGCGGGCGTTATGTGCAATCGCGCCCAGCGCAGGGGAAAACGGATGACCTGGCGTTTGACGCCACTGTGCGCGCAGCTGCGCCGTTCCAGAAAGAACGCGCTGAAATAAAAGAACGCCACCGCGTAGCCTTTGCCGTCAAGCCGGCAGATTACATGAAAAAAGTGCGCGTCCGCAAAGCAGCCAATCTCATCCTCTTTCTGGTTGATGCTTCATGGTCAATGGCGGTGGCTGAGCGCATGGCCGCCACCAAAGGTGCCATTCTGTCACTGCTAACAGACGCTTACCAGCGGCGCGACCGCGTGGGCTTGATCGTTTTTCAAAAAAACCTCGCCACGCAGGTGCTTTCTCCCACCAACTCGGTGATGCTGGCAGAAGCCGCGCTCAAGGACATCCCGGTTGGCGGCAAGACTCCTCTCAGCGCGGGGTTAATGATGGCTTACGAAGTGCTGCGTAAGGAAAAAATCCTGCATCCAGAGGTGATGCCTCTGCTTATCGTGCTTACAGATGGCGCCGGCAATGTTTCCATCGGTTTCAGTTCTCCGCAAGAAGAGGCTTACCATATCGCTGACCAGATTGCCAAAGAAAACATCCATAGTGTGGTGGTCAACATGGAACACGCCGCTTTCGACCAGGGGTTAGCGCAGTCACTGGCAGACCACCTTAAGGCACCCTGCTATACCATCACTGACCTCAAAGCGGAAAGCCTTTACGTCACCGTCCAGCAGGAAATCCGCCAGGTAAACGCGAGTAGTAATATCGAACTCAAGAAATGACTGCTTCAACACTGTATGAACGCTTGCCCAGTTGTGAGGCACGTGATAATATGAGGGGCAGGAACCCCTCATGATACAGGACCCGGTAAAACGCACACGCATTAAATCGACACTGCTCATCGTTATCGCTGCCACCATCCCCTGTTATTTGTTGGGGCTGATCGTTCTGTGGGTAAGCGACGGGGTGCGCAACCGCCCCACAGCCACTCCAACAGTCACCGAGGAGGTGACCATCACCCAGTCCTCCTCAACTGAGGAATTGCCCACGCTGCCTGTCCCCTCGGCGCAATTTCCAACCGCTACCTACACGCTCACGCCTTCCATTACCCCCACGCTCACGGTCACTCGTACCTATGTGATACCATCATCCACTCCCAGCCTGACCCCTTCAATGACTGAAACGATGACCCCTTCAGAAACACCAACAACCGCTCCAACACCCTCTGAAACCTCCAATGGCCCATAATCCACAATACCCTTTCATTAAAAAGTGGAGTGTGAATGAATCAGATTGAATCTTTTTTACATGAATTACTCAGCGCCCCTGGTGTAGCGGGTTTTGAAGGCCCGGTATGCGAAATCATCCGCAAACGGTGGGAACCCTTAACCGACGAAATCCACATCAGCCGCGTGGGGTCTCTTCACGCTTTGCGCCGGTCTTCAACCCCAGGCAAGCACCCAAGCCTGATGATCGCCGCGCACATGGACGCGATCGGGCTGATGGTGAAAGACATTCGAGACGGTTTAATCTGGATCACCAGCATGGGAGGTGTTGACCCACGTATACTGCCCGGTCAACTGGTAACCATTCATGGAGTCAGGGAATACGCCGGCGTGGTGCAAATGCTGCCTGACCGCCTGGTGAAGAACCAGCCAGCGGGAAGCGCCCCCGGGTATCCTCAATTGTTTGTGGATACAGGCTTGAGCGCAAACGAGATCCAGGCGAACATCCACATCGGTGATGTGATTTCGTTTGCCAGCGCCCCAACCACACTGGGCGACAAATATCTTAGCGGTCACAGCCTGGATAACCGCGCTTCTGTTGCCGCTTTGACTGTATGCCTGGAAGAGATCCAAAACTACCGGCTTCAGTGGGACCTGTGGGTGGTGGCGACCGTGCAGGAAGAGGTACGGACTGTAGGCGCGTACACCTCGACGTTCGAGCTCAAGCCCGATGTTGGTATCGCTGTAGATGTGACCTTTGCCCAGGAACCGGGGTTATCAACTCACGAAACTTTCCCGCTCGGTAAGGGGATAACCATCGGCGCAGGCGGCAATATCCATCCAGCATTGCACCGAGAATTGAAAGACCGGGCAGAAGAAATTGATTTGCCTTACAGCATTGAAACGATGCCGAAAGGCTCAGGCACAGATGCCATGGCGATGCAGATCAGTTCCGCCGGAGTGCCCACCCTGGTGATTGGAATTCCCCTCCGGTATATGCACACTCCGTACGAAATGGTCGCCCTCAAAGATATTCATCGCGCCGGACGTTTGCTCGCCCGTTTTATCACTACTCTCACCCCGGGCAGCCTGGAGTCACTCTTCAAAGGAGGTGCGGTGTGAATGAGAACAGGGTCAAAATTTCTCGCCCTCAGTTGAAACTGCTCGAAAAGTTGAGCAACGCTGTTGGTGTGTCAGGAAACGAAGATGAGGTTCGTCAAATAGTGGTCGAAGAAATCCGCCCATTGGTCGACGAATACCGAGTTGACCGTATGGGCAACCTGCTGGCCATAAAACACGCCAAAACAGCAGGTGCTGCTCGGGTGATGTTCGCCGCGCATATGGACGAAGTCGGTTTTATGCTGGTGCAGGCAGACACTGAAGGATGCTACGCTTTCGAAGCGGTTGGCGGGATCGATGAACGGCAGCTGCTGGCAAAACCTGTGCTGGTTGGCAAAGACCATCTACCCGGAGTGATCGGCAGTAAGCCGGTTCACCTCACCAGCCCTGCTGAGCGCGCTAAAGTCACCCCGCTGGGGCAACTGCGAATTGATCTCAGCCCAGCCTGCGCTGGCAAAGCAAGTGTCGGTGATTACGCTACTTTCGCCACGCGCTTCTGGCGCAGCGGCGACAGCCTCTTTGGTAAGGCACTGGATGACCGCCTGGGCGTAGCAACCTTGATTGAACTCGCCAGGCTAAACCCCGGAACAGCGGAAGTTTTATTCGCCTTCACCGTGCAAGAGGAACTGGGGTTACGCGGAGCGCGTGTTGCCGCTTACGACTTTGAGCCCGATATGGCTTTTGTGGTCGATTCAACCCCGGCCTTCGACCTGCCGTTAGATGAAAGTGAAGATGAGAACGTGCTGTATAACTGCCGGCTTGGCGCTGGCCCGGCCATCTACCTGGCAGACGCGGGCACTATTTCAGACCCGCGCCTTATCCAGTTCCTGACGCGTATTGCCGAAGAATGTGAAATCCCTTACCAGTTCCGGCAACCCGGAGGCGGAGGTACCGATGCAGGCGCCATTCATATAACCCGGGGTGGCGTGCCAAGCGTTTCAGTTTCAGTTCCGGGAAGATACGCGCATTCTCCGGTCCTGCACGCCAAACTGAGCGATTGGAAAAACACCCTGGCGTTGCTATACCAGGCGCTCGAAAAAGCCAATCGCAGTATTCTCAATGCCGATCGATAAACCCAACGCAGAAGAGGAACCCTTATGAAAGAGTTGATCAAGCAACTTACACAGATACCCGGACCGTCTGGTTACGAATCCGCCATCCGCGAGACCATTCGAGAAATCATCAAACCGCACGTGCGCGAAACACGCGTAGACGCCATGGGCAACCTCATCGCCCAGGTGGGCACAAAGGCGCCAGGCGGTATGCGGGTGATGGTCGCCGCGCATATGGATGAAATTGGGCTCATCGTCAGCCACATTGAAAAGAAGGGGCTGGTGAGGTTCAGCAATCTCGGCGGCGTCTTACCCCGCTACCTCGCCGGTGGACGCGCGGTATTCCTTAATGGCACGCGTGGAGTGATCAACTCAGATCGACATGATGAAGTTTCGAAAATCCAACCCATCAGCCAGTTCTTTATTGACGTCGGCGCCAGCAGTGAAAAGGATTGCCCGGTCAAAATCGGCGACCTGGCCGTTTTTGACCGCGAATTCCTGGACCTGGGAAAGCGGGTCAGTTCCAAAGCGCTGGACGACCGCTGTGGCTGCGCCTTGATGATCGAAACCATCCAGAGAGTAAAACAAACACCGCACGAGCTGCTGTTCGTTTTTTGCACCCAGGAAGAATTGGGTTCGCGTGGAGCGACCACAGCCGCTTATCAGCTGGATGCCGATTTAGGCATTGCGCTGGATGTAACCCCTGTAGGCGATATTCTGGGGGTGAAGATGCAGGTGAACCTTGGGGAAGGACCCGCCATAAAGGTGCGAGATGTTGGGCATATCGCTGACCCGGCTGTGGTGAACTGGATGGTCAGGACCGCCAGGGAGCTGAAGGTTCCTCACCAGCTTGAAGTGCTGGATGTCGGCTCTACGGATGCCCGCGCGATGCAAATTTCAAGAGGGGGGATGCCATCAGGCGCGCTTTCAATCCCCTGCCGCTACGTGCATTCACCTT
>Ga0255347_1003968_pt1 | contig 18477 bp, 22 predicted proteins | sample wastewater_treat_2_FD_192479 | JGI IMG/M metagenome (GOLD analysis project Ga0255347, IMG submission 192479) | Wastewater microbial communities from Lulu Island WWTP, Vancouver, Canada - plant24 | ecosystem: Engineered > WWTP > Wastewater > Unclassified | place: Canada: Vancouver, British...
GGGCCCGGGGCGGACCCGGCGGTCCCGCGCGCAATGCGCAATAAAAAACCCCTCCGAACGAGGGGTCGCGGCAGGGAATTCTGGTGGAGGCGGCGGGAGTCGAACCCACGTCCATAAAAATAAAAAAAGCCAGGTATTTCGGTCTTTTCCTTTGATTTCAATATCATAGACGCATATTTAGCGACGTTCAATAGTCGCAACCAGTTAAATAATTTCAACCAAAATCGTTTGAAGGGACCCCAAAAGGGACCCAAAGCGTCCATGCTTTCTGGTTATTCAAAACTCAGATTTGTAAATCCGTCAAGCGGTGATGCGGTGCGCATTGGTTGGTATTTGATAATCTCTTTTAACCCCTCTGCTATCCAACATAAACCTTCAGTTTCGTCTTGCTTAGTAAGTAAACGGAACTGAAAGTAATAGTTACCGTAAGAACAAATATCAACATTTTCTCTACCGACGGTAACATGACCACATCGGGTATATGACTTTTTAGAGCGCCGAACAGGAAAAGAAAAAAATACTGGCAGTATAAGTGAAGCGCAAATATGCCCAGTGAGAATCGGCTCAACCACTCCAATGCCATTACATGTTTGAATTCTCGGGCGTGAATTGCCGAAATGAAATAAATGACCCCGCAGAAGATGGATAGTCTAGCGTATGCCGAAAAACAATGCTGTATAAATAGTTCTTCGAAAACGATTGCCAGGATAAAGCAGCAGAAAAAGATCATTCTATAGCGTATAAATTTTTCCTTGTACTTTAGGAATAGGTAGGCAAGTGGTATATAGACGTAATAATTCTTCATACTCGTAGTTGCGACAGAGATATCATATAGAGGCGACAGCATAAAATACATACAGGATATAACAATCACGAGACCCGAAAGGATCATTTTTGCCGTCTCGTTCAGCGTCATAAATAAAAATGAGAGTGCAGTTGCTCTAATAAGAACAAACAGGAAATAAAAGACAGAACCTCCGGGTCCACCTGCTTTCACGTCATCAAATGACGGCAAGATGATGCTTCCTGTTGTAAGCATATAAAACATGTACTGAACAAGTACCCAAAACAGGAAAATATGACTGAGGTGAAGAAGTCGGTTTTTTATATGGGTCCACGTCAGTGGAATTCTTTGCATGAGTAGATACATAGAAACGGTGATAAAAGTTGGAACGGCCAAGAGGCTAATATATTTATAAAAGAATCCCATGACCTCTCCAAATAAAAGCTGTTCTTGATTCAATCCGCTGAATTTACTTTCAATCGGTTGAAGGTGCCAGATCAGAACCAATACAATGCTTAACGCTTTCAGCATGTCGATTCTGTAGTCTCTTACGCAATTAGGCATTGTTGTTTCTTTCGCTATTGTTTCTTTCGCTATTGTTTCTTTCGCTATTGTTTCTTTGTACTACGTGCTGAATTAGATGTTAGACTGAGCGGGTGGGGTTTCTGGAGTTTCGCCTGCACCCGTTACAGGGGTTGGGGTCGCTCCATTTTTCTGTAATGTCCTCTTCCACACGATCGTCATGAGGGCCAGGATTATGTAGAACGTAATCGCCTGTGGTCCGAATGTGGCGTCAGCGAAAAAAGCTTGTGCCAGATAGGACACCATGCAGGCGGCGAGCAGCAATCCCCATGTTCGGGCAAAATCGGTTGCACCTCGGACAGCTGTCTGCCATGCCATTTTAAAGAAGACAGCAATCACGTATAGGAACAAACAGAAACCGACCCACCCGGTCCGCATAGCGATGTCCAGGTAGGTGTTGTGGGGGCTTGGGACAATGTTCTCTGGTGGTTGGCGATACTTTTCGGGTACACGTTCGTTATATTTCAGCAGCATCTCTCGATCCTGGTAGAACTGCATTCCAAACCCGACTCCGACGACAGGATGATCTTTGATGATCTCCATGGTCAGCTTGTTCATAGATATGCGTTCATTACTGAGGAGTTTCTCCATATCGAACAAATGACGCTGGGTCATCGAAACCGGCGATAAAAATAGGAAACCCAGCAGGAAGCTTCCCACCAGTAAAAAGACTTTCCATCTACCCCACGTTGCGAATAAAACTGCGGAGACCAGACCAATCAACGTTCCTCTGGTTTGTGTCAGCAGGGTCGACAGAACCGTCCATATAAAGGCCAGTGATAGTAGGACCTTTTCGGGCAACCCTCCTGCGGATACTATCAGCCCTAGCATCAGGACGATTCCAGGGATAGTGACAAATCCGAGATAGTTGATTGACATCTCCTTGAAGCCGAAACGAACCGAGAGAGGATGACCCTCCATCTCGTAAAAAAAGACCATTCCGCCAATCGAAAATAGAGCCGAGGAGAGGGCTATGATCCAGACGAGAATTTTGAATTGACGCTCCGTTTGATAGAAATTTACCAGTATGAAGAAAACGACGAGGTACTTGATGTAGTGCTTCAAGATATCGTGGATTGTGTTCGGTTGGTTCGCGGTAAAAAAAATACCTGCAGCAGACCATATCAGGAAAAGTAGGAAAGGGATCGTAAGGGGCGTCTTGAGCGTAAATTTAGTTTTTTTTGCGATGGCCAAAACGATGACAAACAACAACGCGAGATACAATGTGATCTCTTTGATGGCAGTCGTATGGGGAAAGCTGTTGAAGAAGACAAATATTCCAATAAGGACAGGAATGAGCCTATTAAGATAATCGAATACGATTGTCTTCCTATCGATTTCTTCTATAGAAGGAATGTTTTGAGTAGTATTTTTGCTGCGAGGCAATAAATCACTTTCCATTTCGTGTCTAAATATTTAACCTAATACAAAGGCTGAATCGTAGAAGTTGTTTATTACCAGGAATCACCATGTCATCGTCGGGTTTTTAGCATCTTCTTCTATCTGGATAGGACCAGCAAGGATTGCATCATAAAGATTCAGATTCGTTCCTAAGAAGTAGTAAGTACTGACTGCGTTTTGTGCTGAACCAACGGTAATTATCAACGGAAGCCTCTCTATCCCACACCCAAGATCAGGGTCTGCAATGTGGATACCAGGCTTGAAGATCCTGAAGGTGCTGGCACGCCACGATGCAGCAAGTGACATATCTGATGAAATAAGAGCAGTCGATGCTGTCACGGACCAAACCCCCGTCCTTTTGTAACCTTCACCGTAGACAGCAAGAAGTGCATCCCGACTCGGTATGTAGGAAATATAAGGATTCCCTGCATCATTGATAACAACAGCAGAGATATTTGTGTTGAAGTTCAGATCGGGGAAGTCAGCCCAAGAATATCTCAAGTGAAATGTATCATCTGCCTTACCTTCGACGAGCATGTGCCAGCGGTTTCCTACCACAGTGACCCCAACGTTGAAGAATCCTCCCTCAAGAATCGGTCTTCCTTCGTTCACAATTCTTGGGTAAGTTGGATCATTGACATTGTAGAGATAATATGCTGTGCTTCCCTTGCGGTGTTGCACGATCAGGTAACGGTTCCCTTCATGGACGACCAAATACGGAAAAAGAGAATCGTCCATGATTGGATTTCCAGCGTACTTCTCGAATGTGACCCCATTAGAGCTCGTAGCATACCCCAAGAGATTTCCCGTGTATCGGTAAAACCGATGATAGGTGATTCCATCATAATAGTCAGTCTGCTCTGCGACGTAAGGTCCGACTTCATCATCGGTTCCACTGCAAGACATGAGTTGGAAGAGAATCAAAATAATTGACAAATATCGGATCATGTTAACTCATTTCTCAATACTAATATGAACATTAATCATACTTTAATATATGTAAGTGGCTATAATATCAAGAGATTATTTTGTCCAATCCTGAAAATTTTGTGAGCGACTAATGGTGTAAAGTATATGAGGTATGTGCTGAAAATATGTGGAAATCACGGTCTGGCAATCTTTTTTTTGCAAATAGATGCCGAGAATTGAAGCTAAATTGATTTTTTCCGAAAACCCAGTCCGGGTCTTCGCTTTTGATTTCAATTTGATGGAACGCGATAGGCGGTTTTTCATTCAAATAGGAATGGTCAACTATTGAGGATACATATTGATCTCCTCTACAAATATTTGCCATTCAATGGTATTTGGAATATCATATGCTCTATCAAAGGGTAGCTTTGGAGCGTAAAAATAACACATGGATAATCCAAAAGTTGGATACACAATAGGATATAATATGTTGACCAATAACGGCTGTTTGGACAGAGAGATAGAAGCCCAATCACTCGATGAAATTCATTACAAAATTGTTGAAAATATAGGTAATTTGAAAAAAGGCCAGACTCTTGATTTGCCGGCTGGCTATGGTCGGCTTTCCTATTGGCTATATCAGAGAGGTTTTGATGTAATTGCCGGTGATATTGCTCCAGAAAATTTTAAGATCCCTGAAATTCCTATCTATAAAGTTGATCTTGACGGTGTCTTTCCGTTTGAAAATGAGAGATTTGATCTTGCTTTTTGCATTGAGGGACCAGAACACGTTGAAAATCCCTATCACACCTTCAGGGAATTTGCTCGAGTGTTAAAACCAGGTGGTAAACTTATTATCAGTTATCCCAATTACTCAAACTTGGAATCACGGATCAGGATGATATTCTATGGCGTTCTCGAACCGGTGGAATATCCAGTATGGCAAACTACCAGTTTAAAAAACAATGGTCATATAAACAGACAACCTTTTGCCCTATTGAAGATGTCCCTACTGCATGCAGGCTTTGATGTTGATTGGGTAACGAGCGAGAGTATCAAGCGTAATCAATTGCTCCTTTATCCCGTTTATCTTCTGATTAGATTGTTCTCTTTGATCAAAGGGAAAAAAGGTCAGAAAAAATATTTCTTGCTAGATTCGAATCAGTTCAAAGTATTAATGGGTGGGAACAGTTTGATTTTAATGTGTACAAAACAAACATAATTTCTGACTGAAAAGTTGCCACAGAGGGTAGATCCAGGACACAGGGACAATCCCAGTATGTATCCCGACTAGAGAGACTCTGCGGGCAACCTTCCGACCTGCATAGAGAATGAATCCGCTGGTCAGGGTCTACGCAATACCCTTCTAATCAACTTCTTCAGCGTGTCCCACACGACTTTCAGTATCAACTTTCTCTCACCTCGGACCACCATGACCCTTCAACCTCCCCATTACAGATAATACAGAGGGGAGCATGCGGTGCCAATGGTAGTCCCCTTCGAACCCTTGTGCAGACCCGCATGCAGACCCTCTGGTTATTCTAGCTTACCATCCCCAGTACCATCCCGCCCACCTTCTGCAGCCTGAACCTGCTTTCTGCGGACAACAGTTCGTATTGTGCTGCCTTGGTATACGTGTTGACCACAGAGAACATCGTGAACCCATATTCCTGTGCAAGCGCCCACTCCACCGCTTCCTTTTCCTCCTTTCGGAGCTCGAACTGGCGATTGAAGCTCTCAATGGTTGCCTCTGGATTGTCCACCTTGCTTTCCAACGAGATCTTGAACTGCTCCCTCTGTTGACCGAATCCTTCCCGCAGATCGTTCAAGACTCCTGGGAGGTTTGAAAGGAGCTTGTCGGAGACATGCCTGTAGGAGGCTGACACCGCTGTCTTAGAGATCATCCCATTCGTGCAGATAAGCCTCAGGGTGAACGTTGATATCGACAGAGCTGCCAATCCCACTTCAGAGTTGCTCACCGAGATTCCTGGGGTCATCCTGTCCCCGTTGATCCGGAAGGTTTCCCGCTCATCCGGGACACTGACCAGCATGAACTCGTCATCCAGCGAGCATTGAACTCGGGTGCCGGGTTTGTATCCGTGCTCCATTAACCTAGCAAGAACGTCTAGGTTGTCCGTGGGAATGTATCTGGGGGTGAAGATTGCTCTGACTTCATTCGAGTCGAATCGGAAGAACAGCTTTTCGTTCTTTTCGTGCTTGATCCAGTAGTTGAGGTTGTTTTGCTGGATATCCACTGGGCATTTCCGCAAATAGTGGATCGGGATCCCCAGTCGGTAACAAATGCTCTGCTGCGCGATCGGTCGCAAGTTGTAGGTCGCACCCGAGATGCAAACTCGTTCTAGGTCCGTAAAAGAGACGTCATCGACGGGAATCAATCTGTCTTCATGGAACCTAGCCATGCTTTCCACTCGGTCATAGACCTTTTCAAGGGTCGTCATGCTGGACATGCTTCTGCCTCCTTTCTTTCCGACCTAATAGGTCGCCTCCGTTTCCTCTCAGCCTTCTGAACAACATCCGTAACAGGAGCCTGAGCGCCTTGTTGATCATCTGCTGGGCCAGGATTGCTTTCGGCTGCTTGTTCATTGTGGATTTCTTCCTTGGTCTCCTGCGTGTAGTTGCCTGGTTTTCCCAGGTCGAAGAGGGCAACGATCACCGGCATGCTGATGGTGGGGTAGAGGTCCTGGATCTCCTGTTCGACCAGCTCCCTGGTGCTTCCGAGAGGGGATTTCTCGCTTCTCTGGGCTGTCAGAAGGACGATGCCCGTCTCGATCTTCTTTTTGTCGAAACCCACCTGGAGCCTCAGCAGGGCATCCTGGATGTACTCGTAGCTCGAAAAGCTGCCGTCGATGGCCACCCCGCTCTTCAACCCCTTGTACTGGTAGCGTCGCCCATCCAGAATGCTCAGGGGTTCCTGTCTCCAGTCCATGTCCGAGAGAGCCTGACGGAGCAGCTCACCCCTGTAGAGGGTCCCTTGCAGAACGTCGTCGAGGTAACGCAGGGTGGAGAGGATGACGTTTCCCATCTTCTTTTTCTTCACGATCCGGTCGGAATCACGAAAGTACAATAATTCAAATGACATAGACGTTTCTCCTTTCTGGTAGTAACTTGTTCTTTGATAAGTAAGGGGAAGGTCAAAATTGATCCTTCCCCATTCGAGATAGGGTTTAAGGGAGATCTCTTGCTGTGGACGGTTTTAGAAGGTTCTGGTGGGGCTTATGAGTCGCCTTTAACCCCCATCGCTTCATCGAGAAAGATGGAACGCTTCGATGGCTGCCCCAGATAGGTATGGGACCAGGAGAGGAAGAGGAGCTTCATCGCCCTACTCATGGCAACGAAGCAGATCCTGCGCTCCTCTTCGATGTCCCCCTTCTTGGAGGGGAGTATCCCTTCGACCAGTCCGACCACGAAGACGACCGGGAACTCAAGCCCCTTTGCCTTGTGAACGGTCATTAACTGCGTTCCTTCTTCGTCCCTGCTGGAATCGTCCTGAAAGGTTTCCGTGTATTCAAGAAATGCCCTGATACTGGAGAACCGGGTTGCCGCGAGCTGCAGCTGATTGAGGTTCTGAATCTTAGAGTCATCAGGGGTCGGGATGTCCTCGTCCGTGACGTATCGGTCGTAATCGAGATTGTTTCTCAACAGATTGATGACCTCTGCTGGATGAAGGGTATGGGCAAGCTGGGTCAGGGGGTCCAGGAATGCGACAAGCTCCCTGACGTTCTTCCGGATAAAGGGGGTATCCGGTCTGAACGATTTGAGCGCTTCATAGAGATGGACCCCCTTGCTTGCAGCCTCTTCCTCAAGTTGTGTGATGACCTTCCTGCCGATGTATCTGGTAGGCACATTTACGATGGATAGAAGCGCCTCGTCGCCGGCATCGGAGTTTGCATCTGAGATGACCCTGAGGTAGTCCAGGATCTTCTTCACCTCGGGGCGATTGTAGAAACCCAGTCCATTCTCGATGCGGTAGGGGATCTTGTGTTGGGAGAAGGATTCCTCCAGCACCCTGCTCTGGAAATTTGCACGATACAATACGGCGATGTCCTTGTACTCGAATCCCCTGTTCCAGATGAGCTCCTGGATCTCATTGACCAGGTTGATTGATTCACCCTCTTCGCTGGAAGCTTCAAGAATTACCACTTCCTCACCATCAGGATTTCTCGTGGTCAGGGTCTTTTGGATCTTTCTCTCATTGTGCTCGATGAGGTTCTGGCAGACTTTCAGTATCTGGGGGGTGCTCCGGTAGTTGCGATTGAGGATGAAGATCCTCGACCCCGGAAACATCTGCTCAAAGTTGATGATGTTCCTGACAGAAGCTGAGATGAATCCGTAAATTGATTGCCAGTCATCGCCACACACCCAGAAACTGGACCCGTTGCCTGATCCATCCATGAGGGTCTTCAGGATCTCGAGCTGCAGGGGGTTCGTGTCCTGGTATTCGTCGATGAGAAGGTGGAGGTAACGCTCCGTGTACTTCTCCCTGATGGAAGGGTTTTCGCTGAGCAGCTGATATGCCCTTACAAGTAGGTCATCGAAGTCGTAGAAATACCTCTTCTCCTTCTCCCGGTCATAGCTCTCGTAGACATCGGCCACTTTGAGCATGGTCTTGTCCCCTTCGTAAAGGGTCCGGAACTCCTCAATCGAAATCAGATTGTTCTTGGCCAGACTGATTTCCTGCATGACCATGCCGATGGAGAGGTTCTTGACCTTCTGCTCCTTCATGATGCCTCTTATGAAAACAAGCTGGTCTCTGCCGGAGAGGATCTCGAAGATCCTCCCTTCGCTCCGAAGTAGATAATGGCAGAAGCTGTGGATGGTGCTTAGTGTGACTCGGGATGCCTGATTGCCCAATACGGGTATTAGTCGTTGCCTCATTTCCTCCGCGGCATTTCTCGTAAAGGTAAGACCCAGGATGTTCTCAGGGGCTACCCCGTGTTCCATGACCAGTTTCCCGATCCTCTCCATCATGGTGCGGGTCTTGCCGCTACCTGGAACTGCTATAACCGCTGCCGTTCCCTCCAGAAAGCTTGCTGCCTTCTGCTGCTCCTTGTTCAAGCCCATGGTTTCTCATCACCTCCTCTTCCAACACGTGTACGCACATGTAGATTCTCCACATGGTCGCGACCAGCTCGTCGATTACTGGATTTGTCTTGTCCCTCAGGATGTACTTCCTGAGCAGCTTCTCCTTTTCCCGAAGGAGGCTCTTCAAAAATCCGATGACCGCCTCCGCAGGATGACTTTCCAGAAGTTGCTGCAGGTTCAGAATCCTCCTTGAGTAGTTGCCGTTGATGACGGTCAGGTAGTCCTGTGCCGCTGTGATCGCTTCGGTTGTCATGGTCCACTCCTCTCGAACCATTCATCGCAGTGCGTCTTGTGCGAACAGTTCCTGCATCGCCAGTTCTGGGAACCATCGTTGGGGATAAAGACCCCGTTCGAGATGCCCCTCCAGACTTCGTTGATCTTCTTCTCTGCTCTCCTGAAGTCATTTTCTGTTCTCGACGTGTAGTATTGCTCAAACTTGGGAGTTTTGGTCTTGATGAGGCAGTCGAATCTCAGCAGGATCTCCCTGTCCGCATGACCGTTTGCCTTCGCTGCCATTTGGTACAGGGTCAGCTGGAAGTTTCGATCCACTTCGTCTGCCGAATAGGCTCTGCCGCTCGTTTTCCAGTCCACGATGACGATGGTGCCCGACTCGTCCTCCTCAACCAGGTCGAAGGCACCGATGATCTTGATGGGGCATCCCTCCAAGGTGAAGGAGAAGGGTTCCTCGATGGCCAGTACCTTGAACTGCTCGTGGGGGCACTTGTGATAGTAGGTGGTCAATAGCTCCTTGCCCTCCATGAGCAGAGTATTGAAATTCTTCCCTTCGGCGTACTGGATGTCCTCATAACCCTCTGCTGCAGCCCTCCAATACTTTTCGAAGCGCTCGTGCAGCTCCTTTGCCGTCATGGTCTTTCCGTCCTTTTTCGCATGGTGGAAGTCTGAAAGGGCAAGGTGGATGCAGCTGCCGAATTCCAGAGCATCAGCCCTGAACTTGGGAGGCAGCCTGTCTATCCTCCCCAGCTTGTACAAAAGCCCGCAGTCGATGTAGTCACCAATGGCCGATGCCGACAGATGAGGTTCCTTTCTCAAATCGTTTAATTCCATGGAATACCTCCTGGCTGAAAAACGCAGGCGCCTGCGCTTTTTTGTGAAAGTAGGGACAGGACACACCAATCCCTGTGCATCCTGTCCCGGATGATGAGGGGAACTATGTGGCTATGATGGGGATTGCGGACTAGGAACTCTGCTGGAGCTGCCGGATGAGCGAGGAAGCATCCTTCTGGGAGAGGTGCTCGACCTTTACCCCGAAGGCATCGGTAGACATTTTCTCGAGATCCTCCACGGAGATACCCCGTCTGCGGGAGAGGTTGGCGATGGCATTTGCTTGAGCGGAGGAAATCTTGGGGGCAGTCTCCTGTTTGGTCTTGCCTCGTCCGTTGCCATTTCCATCAGCTTTCTTCGTTTCCGTAGCCCTGTTGCCGTTGCCGGATTGAGGGGCAGCTTGGGTCGGAGGGGGACTGTCCTGATTTGCCTGAGCAGCTGGCTCTTGCTTCTGGGGGATGGACTTGATCTCCTTCTTCTCCACTCTGGCAATCTTCTTGGGTCTTGCCTGGGGAAGCTTCCCGGTATCCCGGTTCTCGTTGATGTCGATGATCTCACCGAAGTCCGAGATCTCCTCCAGAGCCGTCATGCCCACGTTGGTCATGGAGCGAAGAGCTCTGGCGATTGCCCGAGTGCTGGCCATGCGAAGAAGGTGCTTGGCAACACGAGGATGGCAGTTCTGCGGATTGGCATCTCCCACGTCCGTGAATACCTCACCCGATTTGGAAATCACCGTTGCCTTGCAGATGGCCATGTGACCGTTCTCCGCTGTGGGAAGCTGAAGGGGTTCCACGTCGATCTTGAGGATTCCCTTCTGGTGCCCCAGGTCAAGGAGTCCCGCGTAGAGCACGAAGTCCTTGTTCTCGATTGTCGTGATGAACCGCTCGTCGAGCTTGGGTCTTCTCCTCTCCAGGAACTGCGCCTTCTCCTGCTCCCCGTTGGGCACGCAGTTCATGACCGCCAGAACGTGTTTGCACTTGAAGCTCTGGTCGTTCTTGATCCCCCTCGCGAAGTCTCCGCAGGTGCAGGAGTACTGATTCTCATCGATGAAGCAGACCTTGTAGCAGATCTTGCCCTCGTCTGACTCCACGTAGAACCAGGTTTCATCGACCTGGATGACCCTGAGGTTCTGGGATTTCTCACTTCTTTTTTGAAGCTCCGCTGTCGTCATGTTTTCCACCTCCGAAGATTTCTTTGATAAGTATTGCGATGCCGATTGCGATCTCCGCTGCCTTGATGATGAGCTTTACGGTCTTCTCCTGCATTGGCATCCCCTCCTTTCTCAGAAGGGGGTGTCGTCTTTGGCTTCTCCCTCCTTGAAACCGCGCCCGTCTGTACGTATGAACTCCAGTGAATTGCAAATTAATTGGTAGGTGCTCTTGGAGACCCCCTCATCGGTCTCCCAGACGTGTCTGTCGAGGGTTCCGATGACGGCTATCCTGGCACCCTTGTGAAGACATCTTGCTGCGATGTCCGCGAGCTTCTGGAAGCAGACGACCCGGATCCAGCAGGTCTTCTTTTTGGAGCTGTGGAACGCGATGTTGAAACTTGTCACCGGATTCCCTTCAGAGGAATAGAACACTTCGGGATCCTGACCTAAATTCCCTGTGAGGACGCACTGGTTGAGCATGGTGATTCTTCTCCTTTCTGCACGTATTTTGGGCAATTCAAGAATATCCTTGAATTTTCAATGATTTATATATATAGAAGTACTCGTTATCCTGGAACTGGGGGAGGAAGGGATGGCAAAGGAAGATCTCGTCTTTATTCTCAAGAGGCTGCTGCAGACAGACACCTACCTGGAATTTTTACTCCAACTCGATGAAGCCGATTTGAGGACATTGATTGCCTGTATTCGGGAAAGGGTGGATAAGAAACAATAATAGAAAATACAGGAGATAGGAATCGTGTAATATACCGATTCGACAAATGGAGTTAGGGGATCAATGTTGATTGATGGCAATTCAGTTCAGGAGAGAAATTCTATTTTTATAAGCCATGCAACTCCTGAAGATAATGATTTTACAATTTGGCTTGCTTCTAGACTGCAAGCAGACGGCTACAATGTATGGATTGATAAGCAAGCATTACTTGGTGGGGAGAAGTTTTGGCAGGAAATCGATCAGGTAATTCGTCATAAGGCAAGAAAGTTTTTGATGGTCTATAGCGAAGATATATGCTCACAAAAGAAAAGAGGAATATTAAGAGACGGCATAGAGAAAGAGAAGAGCCTTGCAGAAAGTATTGCTAAAGCCAGCGACATCAAAGACTTCATCATTCTCCTTAATATCGACAAATCTGAATATAATTTATTTATCGGTGCTGACACTCTGAACCAAATCCCATTCCATGAAAACTGGGCTGTCGGATATGCGCAGTTAATTAAGAAATTAAAAAAAGATGGTGTTGAACCGTCGACTATGAATGTTGGCAATTTTTCAGAATGGTATGAGAATGAGTATTTAATAAGCAGTGGAATCAAAGACCTTCAAGAAATTTATTACGATAGCTGGTGGCCAATTCCGAACCTTCCCCAATATTTATTTGTGTATATGTTCGATAATGAATCTATTTCTACTCAGATTCAACAACATAGTAAATATCCGGCTACCAGGATAGCTAATATAATTGTTACATTCCATGATACGTCGGAATTTGAACTCGTAGTGAATGACAATACACAAAAGATCAATTTTTCAAATAAATATGCAATTCGAGTAAGCGATATTCTTTCCAAGGAATATAGAGGAGACTATCCAAGCGCGAGAGACGTCGATAACTACCTCAAGTCATTATTGCAAAGAATCTTCCACATAATCATGAGGGAGCGCGGCCTGTGGTGGCATAATATGGCCAATAAGAAACAGGCCTATTACTTCACCCATAAGAGCAATTCGAAAATACATTTCCATTATTCACTTCGCAATAAGAAGATTAATAAGAAAAAAGCACTATATGGTAAGTATCAGGCCAGTTTCTGGCATTTTGCTCTATCTGGGAAACCCATCTTAAGCCCCCAAATTGCGTTCGGTCTTAAATCACATATTGTGTTTACGACTGATGGATTCAATTTATGGGAAGATAAGGACAAGATGCACTCTGCCAGAAGAAGAAAGGGTCGACTTCTGTTTAATAAAGAGTGGCGTGATTTGCTATTTGCATTTCTTCATGCACTCTGCAGGGAAAAACCATCGATAAAGACACGGCTATCCCCATCCTTTGTGCTGTCGCTCCCGCCATGGACGAATATCTATAAGTCGAATTTTGGATATTACGAACCGAAGGAAAAAGACCGTCACAACATTTTAGAAGGAGAATATGGGTATTACGAAAGGGACGATGAACCAGAGGAGACGGAAGAGGTAATCGATGGCTGAACTGTATCATGTGCATGAACCAAAACTAACATTTGGCTATGGTCAGAGGCTCCAAGATCCGCGAGACGGTTTGATACTTTTCGGCCCATTTAGTCGCAGCAAGCTCAGTGGCCAGGTAAATGTAGGCATTATCGGTCCAAAGCGCCAAATAAAACGTTTTAGAGAATACCTTCAACAACTTCACAAGCCGATATTTCCAGAATTAGTGGACAAAGCGAGGCCGTTTTTCCCCGGTTTAGAAGCTACTTTTGGAATATACGTCAATTTCGCGAACCTTGTTGAAATCGAAGTCAGTAAAGAGGAGATTGAAAAGTATCTTAAGTATACTGACGGGCATCAAAGGGTCCATCACCTCACAAATCTGTATACCACTCCCCTTGAAAAATATGTAAATCAGGAAGAAATGCCCATTATAGTATGGTTTGTTGTAATCCCCGACAGTATTTATGCCTATGGCCGACCCCAATCGCATATTCCAAAGGCTGCAGATAATATTAAGGTTGGAATAAAGAAAAGATATCGTAACATAAACCAGTCTTTCTTATTTGATGACCTGACAAGAATGCAGGAGGCATATGAATATGAGATCAATTTTCATCATCAGTTGAAAGCCAAGCTCCTTACTTCGAAAATCGTAACACAGATTATTAGAGAGAGCACAATTGCTTACGATCAGATATGGAACGATCCGGAGCGTATTGAGGCCGAGAAGAAGTTTGATACTGCAAAAGCTTGGAATATTGCCACTACACTTTATTACAAAACCGGTGGAATACCTTGGAAGTTGGGGGATATACGCGAAAAGGTATGCTACCTTGGGCTAGTATACAAGAAAACTGACATAAGAGAAAATAATGCCAATGCCTGTTGCGCTGCCCAAATGTTCTTAGATAGCGGCGATGGAATGGTTTTCAGAGGAAACTTGGGACCATGGTACAATCCAGCGACCAAAGAATATCATCTAGGAAAAAAGGACGCACAGGAGTTATTAGAAATATCTCTTGAAGCATTCAGGCAAAGATCCGGTATATATCCTGAGCAAATATTCATTCATGCTCGTACCAACTTTAATGACGATGAATGGGATGGCTTTTCAACGGCCGCAGCAGGAAAAACAAGCGTCGTCGGAATCAAAATTCGAAATGATGGCACATTCAAATTATATCGGGATTATTCGTATTGTGTACCTAGAGGTGCAGTCCTACAGATCAACAACACTCAAGGATATCTGTGGTCGCGCGGTTTCATTCCGAGGCTACAAACACAAATGGGACTTGAAGTACCGAACCCTCTAAACATAGAAATAGCCAGGGGGACAATGGACTTCAGAACCATCTGCAGAGACATACTATCATTAACGAAACTTAATTATAACGCTTGTATGTTTGCCGACGGGTTACCCGTAACATTAAGATTTGCAGATAGTATTGGCGAAATTCTGACGGCAGGTATAAATGTTAAAACAGACGTGTTAACTTTCAAACATTATATTTGAATAATCATTTTCATACTGCTAACTAGTCCTCCTCCCCGCCAATTTCTTCTCCACCTGCTCATCCTTTAATCTCCAGACCATCTCGCACTCGCACAAGAAGCGCTTCTCAAGCATATTCTCCATCATCTCCCTGCAAGCTTCCCATTCCAACCCCCGCTCCGTACAGAAATGATTGAACCTCCTGAACAGAACAACTTCTGGTCTATCATACATGGTACGATGGACACAGTTCCTGGGATCATTCTCGCATCCTTTCATTTGACAGAGATGCTGGGTGGACTTGAGATAAGCGCGAAGCTCCTGGACGAAGAGTTTGAGTCTGGTAGGATCCAACAGGAAGCTCATGGTGTCTGCGTGGGATTTGAGCTTCTTGTGCGGGATGGTGAGCATGGTGGTGTCTCCTTTTTTATATTGTTCCCCGAGAAATAAGTGCTAAGATATTTGCAGAGATAAATGGGAGGTGTTCCAATGAGCAGTGGATTGAAGCTCGACAGGGCAGACACGGCGTACGCAGAGAAGGCACATGAATTATCACTCAAGAACAGGAACTGGTTGAGGCACGGAATAGGAACGACTGCAGATAAGATTGATGAGATGCTCCTGGACGGGGCAACTATCGAGCAGATGGCCAAGAGGGCAAAGACCACAAAAGCAACTGTATCCGTCCATCTGACTCATCTGAGGAAGGAGCACATGCTGGCCATTGTGAAGAAAGACGGGGTGCTCAGGTATGATGTGAAAAAAATGAATGGCAAGAAGTAGCTGGTTGTAGAGTCTGGGAATGAAATGAAAATCATATCGGGGGGGCAAACTGGAGCAGACAGGGCGGCACTGGACTATGCTATTGAATTCAATATTTCTTATGGGGGATGGGTTCCCAAAGGCAGGAAGACTGAGGATGGTAGACTGCCTGCAAAGTACATATTGCAGGAAATGCAGACCTCAGACTACTCAAAGCGCACGGAGAAGAACATTCTTGCAGCAGACGGGACACTGATCGTATCACATGGGAGACTGACAGGAGGATCTGCTTTAACCCAATTTCTTGCAGAGAAAAACGACAAGCCGTTCTTTCACGTCGATTTCAACAGGATGAGCCTTGAGGAGGCGGGCAAGGCAGTACGGATCTGGGTGGAGAAGAATGAAATAGAAACCCTCAACGTTGCAGGTCCAAGGGCAAGTAAGGATTCTGCAATATATGAAGCAACGCGAAGGCTATTGGATGCGGTTTTCAGACCATAAAATGGGTAGGGTTGCAGGTGTATAGATGGCGCAAATACTGGATTCTCGGGAGACTGTCACATTCCGCGAGCTGATAATATCGGAGATCATCCAGACAGAGGCGCTCATTGCACTGCTCGACAGGAAAGGGATTATAACGAAGCAGGAGCTTCTGCAAGAGATTAAGGCAGTCAATGCATCGATGAGAATGACTGCTGAGTGATAATAATTCCATGGTCCCATTTAAATAGTGCGACAGATAGGTACGGAACATTGGATAAAGATCACATTTCTTCTATTTCTGCTAAGTCACTCCAACTCATCAAAGATAAACCGCGTGGTTGGGAACATCTCCTTTTTGCTGAGTTACTAAATGATTATATGAAGGAGTGCGAGAATATAAAAAGGGATTTGGTCTATGGAAAACCTTTGAGGGAAAAAATAGTATTAGATAATCCCATTCAAATAGTTAACTGGGTCCAAGAGCACGTGATTCGACTTCAAAGTATCGTAAACTTTATGACGCGATTGATTAATGAGGATTATCCACGAGCAATTGGCAAAGAAGGACAGTCAGGTGATGCAAGACATATCCATTATATCGCCAAGAATATTATCGACGAATATAAGAATATTATTGAATGGCGATTAGAGTTTCTTTCTTTGGATGTTGATCAAACTTTCAATAAACTTCTTAATCTCACTTCTCATTTGGCTTCAAATGCAACTAAAGAAATAGAGGAGTTCGTTATCCGTTTTCATAAAGAAACCAACAAGATTTATTACAATCCAGAAGAAGAGGGAGTTCTTCGGTTCAGCATAGATCTTGGGATTCCAGATTCTTCAGAATTTCGAGAAGAAATACAAAGATTGATCAATATGAGTGAAGAGGAGAGGCTTAACGCAAACGTCGTAAAAGATGTTTCCAAAGTATGTGAGGAAATAGAAAGATTGACAAAGATGATTAATGATAAAGGGCTTAACGCAAGCGTCGTAAAAGATGTTTCTAAAGTTAGTGAGGAAATGGAAAGATTGACCAAGATGATTAATGAGAAAGGGATTAAGACAAGCGTTGCCGACAATGTTTTCAAACTTGCAAAGGAATTTAGAAGATTCAATAAAGTAATATTAGGCAAGGATGTGACACCTGCGTATAAGATCGTTGATGGGCACACTTATGAAAATGCAGTAAGAATTAGGACAAAGTGGAAGGGGAAAAATCGTCTTCTATGGATTGAAAAGACTGCCATAGATGAATTTCTAGCTCATCCAGAAAATTTCAAAGAAATCCCGAAGCTTTTCGATAGCGGCAAACTACCTCACGAAACACGAGGAAGAATAAAGATGGGTCCCGGAGGGACGGTTCTGAGATGGAATGCATGTCTTGTTAAAAGAGGAGAAGGCTGTTTCATTGCCACGGCTGTTTATGATTCCGCTTCTGCTTCTGAAGTCGTATATCTGCGAAATTTCCGTGACAAAATATTACTCCCAAACCTAATTGGTAGACTACTTGTCACGTTCTATTATCAAATGTCGCCCCCCATATCGGGCTTTATTTCAAGACATATAATACTCAAAAGACTTGTAAGAGTATTTTTTACTGATCCAGTTATTGGTTGTATTAAAGTCTTTTGGCAAGGTGGTCGTGAGGGTCTGACCAGCGCTGCACTTATTAAAAGAAATGAAGAAATGTCCAACAATTTACCCCCCGGATAGCTTCAGTCCTTACTCAAAGGAGGATCAATGTCACGCGTATTCGTACCATCAAGCGGACCAGGCGATTGGCGAGCGCTTCTTGCTGATCCAATAAAGCATTGGGCGCGAGGTTATTCGGCTCGTACACTGGCACACAGATGGGAGGATCAGGACGGCTTCCCATCGGAAATAATGGATATACTGTCCCAAAATGAAATTTTAGCTAAGGCAGAACCGCTACTTATATTTCCGGAGTGGAAGGTATCCTTACCGGGCGGTTCACGCCCCTCGCAGAACGACGTATGGATTCTGGCCAAAAGCGGCGGTGATCTCATTTCTATCACCATTGAAGGGAAGGTTGAGGAATCTTTCGATAAGACTGTCGGCGAGTGGAAAGCGGATGCCTCACCGGGAAAGGATAAGCGACTTAATTACATATTGGAAGTCCTGTCCTTGCAAGATCCAGTTCCGGATTCCATTTATTACCAACTCCTGCATAGAACAGCTTCTGCCGTAATTGAAGCGGAGCGATTTGGTGCTAGCCATGCGGTGATGCTCGTTCATTCTTTCAGTCCAATACAACAGTGGTTCGACGAATTTTCAAACTTTTCCTCACTTTTCGAGTTAAAAGCAGAAATCGGACGCCTGATGACCACGAAGGCACGGAATGGACTTCCGCTTCATCTCGGGTGGGTGCATGGGGATGAAAGATTTCTTCAACTATGAATCCCTCTTGTGACAAGTAGTTATAAACATACAGTGCGGATTTTGCACTTGCATAATAAAAAAGAAGGGATCCCGTTTGATTCGGAATCCCTTCATGATGGATAAAAACAGAGTAACGAATA
>Ga0255347_1003979_pt1 | contig 18439 bp, 13 predicted proteins | sample wastewater_treat_2_FD_192479 | JGI IMG/M metagenome (GOLD analysis project Ga0255347, IMG submission 192479) | Wastewater microbial communities from Lulu Island WWTP, Vancouver, Canada - plant24 | ecosystem: Engineered > WWTP > Wastewater > Unclassified | place: Canada: Vancouver, British...
CAAGGTCTTCGGATAGTCCATTTGGAAAGTTTGCTGGCAAAATATGGTGAATCCATACCGCCCAGCCTGATTTCTGCATTGCGCCAATGGGACCAAAAAGGCGGCCAGGCGAAAATTCAACCTGCGGTTATTTTAAGGGTGGAAGACCACCGCATTCTCCAGGCACTGCGCGATTCTCCCGCAGAACGCTTCCTGGGCGACCCCCTAGGACCCACCACGGTGATCATTAACCCCGATGCTGGTGAAAAAGTAGCAGCTGCGCTGGCACGATTAGGGTTTTTAGCGGATATTGAACCTCTTGAAAAAAGCGAACTACTCGATGAACCCGCATGATAGTGCACCGCTCCCAGAATCATTCGAATTAGGTCGCCCTGTCGCAAAGTACCGACGCCAACCGTGCCCCTTTCCACTCAAATTAATCGGGTCGGTTTTCTTTCTCTGGTCACTGTTAGGCTGGCTGCGTTTTGGTGGCGCCCTGGCAGAGCGAAATTTGATCATTACCCAGATAGGTGCTCTGCGCCATGCCTATCTGCTGCTGGCTGGTTTGATTTGGGGGTTGTTGGGGCTACCCGTTTTGGGAGCTCTGTTCGTCCGGGCACCATGGTCACCTTTTATGCTGATCGTTGCCAGCGTTCTTTATCCGCTTTTTTATTGGTTAGAGCGCATATTTTTATGGCAGGACCCAAATGCTCATAGCAACTGGCCTTTTATGCTGCTGTTAACCTTCGTTTGGGTTGGGCTGGTCGCATGGGGGCTGCGATCAGCACACCGCAGACAATTTTTCCAAAGGAAATTGTGAATCTTAAGGAGCTGGAATATGTCTAATCAGGAACGCGAAATTAAATTCTATATTCAAAATTTAAAAGCAGCTGAACAACGACTACAAGCCAGCGGCGCGCTCCTGACCCGACCGCGGGTGTTTGAAATCAACCTGCGTTTCGATACATCCGATTATAAACTCTTCAAAACCGGGCGTCTCCTGCGCCTGCGCCAGGATGACCGTGTCCATGTAACTTTTAAAAGCAATGCTCATGTTGAGGGCGGTGTGATTGTGCGGACCGAATTGGAGTACACGGTTGACGATTTCATCACAGCCCGCAAGCTTTTTGAAGCCCTGGGCTACCAGGTGATGGTCACTTATGAAAAATATCGCCAGGTTTACCAACTTGGTGAGGTTGAGGTAGACCTGGACGAACTACCTTTTGGCAATTTTATCGAAATTGAGGGCCCCAGCAACGAGCAGATAGAAGATGCAGCCCACAAACTCGGATTGGACTGGTCAAAAGGCATTGCTACCAATTACCTGGGACTCTTCGAAATTGTGCGGATACAAAAAGGTTTTACATTCAACGACCTGACCTTCGAAAATTTTCGAAATCTCACCATTCAGCCCGAGGATATGGGGGTAAGTCCTGCAGATGGATAACGGGGTGAAATCGCACATATGAGAAGTAGAAAAATAATACAAAAAAACAGGCAAAATACGGTTATATAAAATTGCTGTACGAACCCGGATATTTAATACGATCATTCATCCAGGCGGTATTCTCGGATTTTTGCATGGGGTTTGATCTTTCTTGTAAGTAAAAACGAGGCTTAATAAACGGGCTGTTGTGCTCGGGGGTATAATGATCGATTGCAATTTTGGTTAATGTGAAGCATTTTTACAAATCATATGTGCTAAAGTTAGTTGGATGATTAAAAAGAATACCATGATGGCTCGTGACAATCTGCGCGTGGTTGGCGCACGCGAACACAATCTAAAAAATATTACTGTTGAAATTCCCCGCGACAAGCTGGTCGTAATTACCGGTCTATCTGGCAGTGGAAAGAGTTCACTGGCTTTCGATACAATCTTTGCCGAGGGACAACGGCGCTATGTCGAATCCCTTTCCGCCTATGCCCGCCAGTTTTTAGGTCAGATGAGCAAACCCGATGTTGAATCCATTGAGGGGCTTTCGCCAGCAGTCTCCATCGATCAAAAATCCACCTCGCACAATCCCCGTTCAACCGTGGGAACAGTAACCGAGGTTTATGATTACCTGCGTTTGCTATATGCACGGGTAGGCATCCCCCATTGCCCGGTTTGCGGCAGGGTGGTTCAAAAGCAATCTGCCCAGGAAATTGTAGAAGCCATCGAAGCCTTGCCTGAAGGCAGCCGTTTACAGATTTTGGCGCCCCTGGTGCGCGAACGCAAAGGAACTTACCAGGCAGTCTTTGATGAGATCCGAAAAGCAGGCTTTGTTCGCACCCGGGTAGATGGTGAGACCCGATCCCTGGATGAGGAATTTGACCTCGAACGTTATAAAAAACATACCATTGAAGCTGTAGTAGATCGGGTAATCTTGCGCACTTTTGAAGATGCTGAAGAGGCGAAAGCATCCCGTTCACGCCTGACGGATTCCGTTGAAACAGCACTAAAATTTGGTGATGGCTATGTTACTGTGCAGATCCTCTCGGAAGAACCGCATCGAGATATCCTGTTTTCAGAACACCTGGCGTGCCCTGAACACGGAAGTGTGATCACCGAGATCGAACCGCGTACTTTTTCGTTCAACACACCCCATGGCGCTTGCCCTACCTGTCAGGGACTGGGAGTTCGTCAGGAAATTGACCTTGACTTGTTAATTCCCGATCGTTCTGTTTCACTGATGGATGGCGCCATCCAGGATGATGGCTGGGATGGACCCAAAGAGAATGGGGGGTACTACTGGCAAATGTTGGAAGCGGTATCGGAACATTATGGAATCGACCTGGAAGCGCCAATAGCCAGCATACCCGATGATAAATTGAATATCCTTTTTTACGGTTCTGGCGGAAAGGAGTTAACCGTATCCTTTTCCGGGCGTAACGGACGTCAGAGCACCTTTACCGCATCTTTTGAAGGGGTGATTAATAACATTCAACGCCGCTACCGAGAAACGCATTCAGAATTTGTGCGGGGAAGAATTGCAGAATTTATGAGCGATAAGCCCTGTCCAACCTGTCAGGGCAATCGACTACGTCCCGAAGTATTGGCTGTAACCGTTGATAATGTCAACATCGTTGAAGTCACTTCCTGGCCTGTCAGGCGCAGTCTGGAGTGGACCCAGAAACTTTCGGGAAAAGATTCTCCTTTGAGTAATCGAGAACGTCTGATCGCAGAACGTATCCTCAAAGAAATTGAAGCACGGCTGGGATTCCTGGTTAATGTAGGGCTGGACTACCTGACACTGCAGCGTGCGGCTGGTTCTCTCTCTGGGGGGGAGGCGCAACGCATCCGGCTGGCAACGCAAATCGGCTCGCGGCTGATGGGCGTTCTTTATGTTTTGGACGAGCCTTCTATTGGTTTGCATCCCCGTGATAACGATCGCTTGTTAACCACATTGGAAGGTATGCGCGATTTGGGCAATACCGTTTTGGTCGTAGAACACGATGAAGATACCATCCGGCGGGCGGATTGGATTGTCGACCTGGGCCCCGGTGCCGGTGTTTTAGGCGGGGAGATTGTGGCAGAAGGCCCTCCGGAAGTGATCATTAACCACCCCAAATCCATCACTGGTGCATACCTTTCTGGCAAATTACATGTGCCTGTACCTGCAGAACGCCGTTCGGGCAATGGTGCCCACCTAAAATTGCATGGTGCTCGGGAAAACAACTTAAAAAACGTTACCCTCGACCTGCCCCTGGGAAAGTTTATTTGCATTACCGGTGTATCCGGCTCGGGCAAGTCGTCGCTGCTAATTGACACCCTTTATCGCACCCTGGCACGGCAACTTCACGGGGCGCGCACGCAACCCGGCGATTTTGATTTCATCGAAGGTTTAGAGCATATTGACAAAGTTATCAACATCGACCAATCTCCCATCGGACGCACACCGCGCTCTAACCCCGGCACGTATACTGGCGTTTTTGATTCAATTCGCGATCTCTTTGCCGAACTACCCGAGAGTAAAATGCGCGGTTACAAAAAAGGCCGTTTCAGTTTTAACATCAAAGGTGGGCGCTGCGAAGCCTGTGGCGGACAGGGGCAATTGAAAATCGAAATGCAATTCTTGCCCGATATCTACGTTCCTTGCGATGTGTGCCATGGTTCACGCTACAACCGAGAGACTTTACAAATTTTGTATAAAGATCACAGCATCGCTGACATCCTTGATATGACCATTGATACCGCCGTTGAATTTTTTCAAGCCTTTCCCAAGATTGTCAGACGCCTGGAAACCTTGCAAGATGTTGGATTGGGCTATATCCGAATGGGGCAATCTGCAACCACCCTTTCTGGCGGTGAAGCACAACGAGTAAAACTTTCCAAGGAACTTTCACGGCGTTCCACTGGCAGTACGCTCTACGTTTTGGATGAGCCCTCTGTAGGTCTGCATGCAGCCGATGTCCATCGGTTGATCGATGTCTTGCAGCGCCTGGTGGATGAAGGCAATACTGTCGTGATCATTGAACATAATTTGGATATCATCAAGGTATCCGACTGGATCATCGATTTAGGTCCAGAAGGTGGTGATGCCGGTGGTGAGATCATCGCAGTTGGCAAACCCGAAGAAATCTGCGAAATGGACCACTCCTATACCGGACAGTTTATGAAGCGCATTCTGGAATGCAGGAAAAGTGAACTTCCATCGTAAATGATATTTCCACACTCATTTTCCGCAATCAAGGCAAAATAGTGTCATATTTCAACCACCTTTGATGACTCGACCTTAATTTATTAATCGGTTAGAATATAAGCATAAATTTTCGTGTTTTTTGGAGCCTTCCAAGTTTTTCAGGATTGGCACATTTACGAAAAGGAATTCTCATGGCTAAAAAAGATGCAAAAAACATTATTTCATCTTATCGAAAAAAACAAAAAGCAGGCCCATATATCCTTGGCGGTCTTGCAATTTTCCTGGTTGTCGTTGGCATCGCCCTGTTGATAATTTATCTGGTTGGTGGAGGGAAAGGTTTGAAACTCTCATTTTTAAACTCGCCCACTCCTACACCTACCGAAACACCTACGCCCACCCCTGTTACCCCCACGGCGACCTTTACCATGACGCCCACCATCACCGATACCCCCACCCCAACGCTAACCAATACCCCTTCGGGGCCCATTGAATACGAGGTCCAAGAACTTGATAATTGCACATCCATCGCAGAGAAATTTGAGATTGATGTTGAGGTTCTGCTGGTATTGAACAACCTGGATAGCCGATGTTTGATCTTCCCCGGCCAAACAATCCTTATTCCAGCGCCTGGTCAGGAACTGCCTACATCCACGCCGGTGCCAGACGATACACCGCCAGGCACCTTGATCGAATATCGCGTTCGCCCAGGAGACAGCCTGTTTGTTCTTGCCCAGGAATTTAATAGCGAGGTAGATCGCATTATGCAGGAAACCAATCGCTATCGGCGTGAAAACAACCTTAAACAAATGGAAAGCGAAACGGATATTTTCATCGGAGATATATTGATTATCCCCGTCAATATTGTGCCCACACGCGTTCCGACCGCAACATCAACGGCAACACCAAAGCCCTAAAACGCCCTTTATTACCTTCAAATATCCGCAGCGGCTCATGTTCTGAGACTACAAAGATACAAAGCCGCTGCGTTTGTTTTTTATCTTAGAGGGTTGTCCTCACAAGGCTGAGGTGGATTTTCTTCATTTCAACAATTAATAATATTCCCGGAAATTTTTTGTATTAGCATCATCATTGCCTGCTTTGGAGCGAAAAAACGGTACTCCCCTAACAATCAACCTGGGAAACAACGTCCTTGCATAGAGCTCTAGGAATGCAAACAACCCCTTGAATTATCTATTTACAAAGTGTGTTCTTATGTGACCGACATTAACTGCTTATTATCAGCGTGCAATAGCGGTTCAGCGGGACGATTATTTATGCTTTTCCTCCGTTTAAAGCCGCTCGTAAATGTACAATTAAAGTCGAAAGCGCCTTGTCCACCTCGGCGAGTTCGTCCAATTCAAAATCTCTTTGCAATGAGGGCAACGTATTCTGCCAGGTTTCCAAAGAAATTAGCAGTTTCTGGGCATCCCTCACCAGATCCTTGGGCACTGGAGGTTGGTTTTCCATAGGTTCCAGAGGTGGTGTTGAAAATGAAGTCAGGGCATGAACTTGCAAAGCCTCCTGGGCAAAATCTGCTGTATCTTGATCATTGGCTAATCGCAACAAGGCAGCCTTACCTTCTGGGGTTAAAGTTTCAAGATCTGCCAGACATTGTGCAACTGCCCGCCTGACATACAAATTAAGGTCTTCAGCAAGATCAATCAAATCAAACAAGGCTTCCTGACCCAGGAGTCGGGTCAGCGCAATTACTGCTTGTGGACGAACAAAGGGGTTAGGATCGCTAAAAGCGATCTGGCGCACATCGTCTATTGATACTTTATCATCCCATTTTGAAATAGCAGCCAGTGCTGTCTCGCGCACAGTGATGGCTTTATCCTTAAGTAAAGGTCGCACAAGTGGCAAAGCTGTTTTGTAATCTGCCTGCATCATCATTTCGATCAGGTTGCGTCGTAAAGCATTGCTGGGGTCGCTTAACAATGGAAAGAGGACCGAAGCTGCTTCTTCGGCATTCATCTCAATCAAAGCCTCTACTGCCACACTTCGCAATCCAACTTCATGCTCAGCGATATCTACCAGGGTAGGAATAGCTTCTTTGGCTTTTAAGCGGTTCAAAACTTCAATATAAAGTTTAGGAAGTTTCAGGTCTTGCCTGATTTCAGCTTGCATAAAATCTTGTAAAGCCTGCAGGATATAACCCGCACAGCTTTCATGAACTAACCAGCCGCAAACTCTGACCGATGCCAGATGGACTAGGTATTCCTCCGATTGTAAAAATACTTCCAACCGATCCTTTATGCGTTCAGGATTAATGCGTGCCATCGCCAGAATCGCTGCCTGAACCACAATCGGCGGTTCATAATCCAGACATTCTTCAATTTGATCCACCGCTTGGTCAGCGCCTAAAAGCCCCAGGGAATTGACCGCTGCTGCGCAAACATAATTATTTGGGTCATCTATTAAAGCCAATAAATTAGAAACAACTTCTGGAGCAGGCAATTCCACCGAACGACCCAGTGCTTCTGCTGCTGCTGAGCGAACAAACCCATTGGGATCTTTTAATAAATCTAAAAGGATGTCCGTCCTGGCTTTCAATACCCCCAATGTTTTTGCTGCAAAAGATCGATCGCGTGGATTGCGAGACTGGATTAATGTTAAGCAGCGTTCGATTTCTTCTTGTTTATCGAAATTTTTATTTGTTTCGTCGCTCATTAACCGTTAAGTTTACTACATTACAGACTCATACATACAAACCTATAAAATTGGACGTTTAGCGGGTATGCCAACACGACGCGGGTATTCATCAGGAGTTTGAGCAATTTTTTCAACCACTACAATAAAACGCTCTTCCACAACACCAGGAAGCTCAATTTTAATAAGTTTGTTAAGCTTTCCTCCCAGAATATGAATTGCCCTGCCCGCACTATGGGTTTCAGCCGGGGCGGTTTCTCCTTTCATAGCCATTACTCTCCCATTACGATGAATTAATGGCAGCAAGTATTCCATAAGAATGGGCATGCGCGCAACCGCACGCGCCACAGCCAGATCGTAGGATTGGCGATGATCTGGGTCTTGCCCTACCACTTCAGCACGTTCAGCCAAAATAGTCACGTGTTCCAGACCTAAAAGTTGAACAATATGATGACAAAACTCCGCCTTCTTTCCCACTGATTCAACCAGCGTAACCTGAGTCGCTGGCCACATCATTTTTAGCACCAGTCCAGGAAAACCTGCGCCAGTTCCAATATCAATGAGTCGTTTCGGAGGCAAACTCCGATCCCAGGCTGTTTGAATAGTCATTGAATCGAGAAAATGTTTAACCCGCACAGATTCCAAATTGTTAACAGCTGTCAGGTTAACCTGCTTATTCCAATCTAAAAGTTCTCTTTCATAGATTTTTAGCAGGTCAATTTTTTCCTTTGAAAGCGATAACCCTAATATTGATCTGGCCTGATCGACAAGCTTTTGCATCCGTAGTTTTCTATCCCATTAGTTCTCAGGTTTATTTTTTGTCCCAGATGTAACAATCACCAGAACATAAAGCTACATCCAAAAGACAAGCTAATTTTAACCAACCAGAGCGGTTAATATCAACCCCTATCATGCTCTTAGAAAATATTATCGGCATTCATTAAGACTATGATGCCAGACAGTTGCTAGCGACTGCATATAATCGTGGGTTTAGAGAATTAAAATGCAAGAGGCGTTTTAAAAACAATCAGGCTTGGAAACACTTAATAATTATCTTTTAAAAAAGTTTTAGAAAATATTAATGAGCCGTATCAACGCGCCTTGTGAGATCTGCTTTTTGAGATTTTCCAAAAATTTGTGAAACGAGTGTTCCAGCTAAGATCAATCCAGCACCGAAAAGACCGCGCAGCCCCATCACTTCTTTCAGAACCAACCAGCCCCCAAAAGCGGCAAAAACACCTTCCAAACTCAGGATGATGACTGCATGGGTGGGGTTAGCTGTACGTTGTGCAATAACTTGAAGGGTAAAAGCCAAACTAACGGATAAGATCGATCCATATAACAGAGTCCACAACCCATCGCCAATCCCGCTAATGGAGATTGGTTCAAAAAATACGGCAACCAACAAACTCAACGCCCCACAAATTGCGGCTTGAAAGAACGCCAAATACACGGGCCCCACAGGATCAGAGTATTTATCGATTAGATGTACATGAACAGCCCAAACAAAAGCCCCAGCTAAAAGGATTAAATCGTAGGTTGAGATATGCCACCCTTCCCTGACAGACAAAAAATACAATCCAGCCACGGCCAGCAACGCGCCTGCCCAATTGGCAAGATGGGTACGTGCTCCCCATAAAAGTGCTAACAATGGCACCAGGATGACATACAAACCGGTAATAAAACCGCCCTTGCCAGCAGTTGAACCCGTTAATCCCACCTGTTGCAGCGCAGCACCGCCAAACAAAACAATACCTGTCAAAACAATTGGAACCAGGTAGGGTTTAAGGTTTAACTTTGTGTTGAGACGATCTTTTTTGCGCTGCCAAATTAAAACTGGCAGTAAAGCCAGCGCCCCCAAACTAAACCGTATTCCGGTAAAAGTAAACGGCCCCATATGGGACATACCAACGCGTTGTGCAACAAAGGCAAAGCCCCAAATGGCGGCCGTTAGAAGTAATAAAAGGTCAACTTTCAATGAGTGTTCAGTTTTTCTAAGCTGATTGATTGCGAATGTGCCAGATCACTTTGCCCAACAATCGCTCTTGGGGAACGGGACCAAAATTCCGGCTATCTGAGCTGGCGATTTGTGTGCCCCTGACCTCGAAAGATTGGCCGTTTTCAAGGACCCGTTGAACCCGTTTAAGCAAGATTCCATAGCCGGGTTGTTGAAATACTATTACGTCGCCAGGTCTCACCTTTCCCAAGCGGAAAGGTGAGCTGACAACTAAGACGTAATCACCTTCTCGAAAATCGGGCCAAAGGCTTGAACCACGTACCCTCAGCAGACGAAGCATTCTGATTAAAGGAGCGGCACAACCATTTCATCGGTAACCGGGAAAGGAGCCGGTACTCGTTTGGTCTCCTTACCTTTAATTTGCCAGAATATTTCAGCAAACTCATTAATCGCTTCTAATAAGGCAACCCCAGATTCTCGATCAACTGTCTGTCGGGCTTTTGAACCAAGCTGCATGATTTTGTAAACCAAACCCGGCAACTGTGGGTAGGATTCGATATGGTTTTCTTTGATAAAGTCACCCCAGATAACCCGGATTTCGTGTTTGGCTAATTCTGCGTGTTCTTCTTTTACAGCCACATAGCGCGCCATGCTATTGAGATACTCTGCATCGATATGGTCATGTGATTCAACCAGGCTGTTGATCAGATCAATCATACGAAGCACAGTTAGTGCGCCAATCAAAGCTTGATGGGGATCATAAATCCCACAGGGGATATCGCAATGAGCATCCACAACATCAACATGAGCGTACTGGTCAATTTTTCGGGCTATTTTGTGTAACATTTTTACCTCCATTTTTTATTGTAAATCGATTGAAATTGCTTATCGAGATTATTATAATTTTTATAACATGCTTTTGCAAATTAATGGGATAACTGCGCTTTTTCACGTATTCGCTTCTTTTCTTAGCGTTTAAAACTGTATGCTACAAGCTACGCCAAATCTACAAGAGTTCAATTCATATTTTGATTCCGATATGCGTTTATCACAGCCATCAATGCCGCAGTGTCGTCTAATTTTACTGCCAATTTCGAAAGGGCTAAACGCGGCAATAATCGAGCTTCTGCGCCACCATGACGCAGGACGGCTTCTCGTAAGGGACCAAGCAAATGCTCACCGAACAGATCTCCAGGGTGGCCAAAAACGACCAGCTCTGGATCAAAAGAAAAGATCAGCCACAACAACGCCATTCCCAGGTGTTCTGTAGATTCAGCAATAACCTGCAGTGCTTCTTCCTGACCATTGTTAACGGCGTTGACAAGTTCATAGGGATTTGGGGGTACAGGCCAAAATCCAGGGAAACGCATCTGGGCTAACTCCGCCATGCCCAAGCCACTGGCAAACCCCGTCAGTGACCCCGGAAAGCTAAGCCCAGCCGGCCCTGTTGGCGCCATTCGCATAGACCCAATTTCACCGGCAGCATCGTTCGCCCCGTGATAGATCTTTCCATTCTGGATTATCCCGGCAGCAACCACCGGTTCCAGATCTAAAAATATTTGATCCTTCACGCCAACACCGGCTCCGAAATACAATTCTGCCAATGCATTTGCATTACTACGTTGCTCGATAAACACCGGTAAATTGTAATGCACACCCAGCCTGCTTTTTAATGGTGCCTCATCCCATCCGGGCAGATCCGGAGGAGACATAACAATGCCTCGTGTTAGATCTACCGGGCTGCTGATCGCCAATGAAATCACCTCGGGATTGCTTAAACCCTGGGCACGACAGAGTCTGAGCAATTTATCAGCATGAGTACAAATGATATCGAAAGCTTCCGGAAAGGGTTTTCCGAAAAGCCCTTCCATTTGCGCCCGCTCGTAGATTAACCCGCTAATGTCCCCGTATACTGCAATCGTTTTATATCCGCTAATGTTTATTCCCAGAATCTTCATGGTGGTACTCAGACCATCCAAGATACTAAGGGGTTGTGAAACCATTCCTTTTTGTTAACTCCTTGAAAAATCGTTACCATATTTATTATAAACGATCCGTAAGTAGATTTTCTTTTTGCGAATTCATCAAAAACAGTTACTCAACTTGAAATAAAGGCTTATTTTAGGGTTATATCTCCTCAAACAGAAAGCCTTGTCAACAAAACTTGATCCCAATGTTGGTCGTAATACTGTCATCAATTTACATTCAACCAATTGTTATAAATTCAAGAAAATCCCCTGATTCATCTTCAATCTCAACAAAAAAGATCAATAAAAATATGCCATCAGGCTTCACAGTAAAATAGTTCAGTGGTTTTTTTTTGTTTTTGCACCTTTTAATGTAAAAATAGCAATTGAATTCATCAAGTCAATGGAAGGTTGTGTTTTATTGTATAAATCATAGGGTACGAATATAGAATCTGTTTTTGACAAACCAATCTTGCCTTAGAAACTGGTTTTAACATTGATTTTGAAAATTGCTAACCGATAAAAATGGTTCTTAAATCTCCATTGTTCAATTAAAAGTGTTGTAATTCCATAGGATTGCCGTTACTAACATGGTCAAGCCGTTTTCATGGTTTAGTTACTATCAATTTTTTGACTTTTATTATCTCTTGGCTTAAAATCAAACTTTGCATTAAGACATTATCAAGACAATTTATCAAAAGCAAGGAAGGTCTATTAAATGAAAGAATATAAATCCGAAGCAATTCGAAATATCGTCTTAGCCTCCCATAGTAGTTCAGGAAAAACCATGCTGGTTGAAGCTTTGGTAAATTTCACTGGCGGAACTACCCGTATGGGTCAGGTTGAGGATGGTTCAACTATCTCGGACTTTGATGAAGAAGAGATTCGCCGTGGAATCTCGCTTTTCACCTCTGTTGTGCCCATCGAATACAACAACATTAAACTAAATTTACTCGACACCCCGGGATATACCGATTTTATCGGTGAGGTCATCTCTGCTATGCGGGTGGCTGATGGCGTTTTGATCCTTGTTGATTCTGTGGCTGGTCTTGAAGTGGGCACAGAAATGGCATTGCAATATAGCGAGGAATTCAATATTCCCCGGATGGTGCTGATCAATAAGATGGAAAGAGAGAACGCCGACTTTGAAAAGGCTCTCCAATCTGTTCAGGAGCATGTTGAAACTCGTTTGATTCCCTTACAATTGCCCTGGGGACAAAAAGCGGATTTCAAAGGTGTCATCGATTTACTCTCTATGAAGGCTTACAAGGGCGACGGCAAAGAGGCTGCTGAAATTCCAGCCGAATATCAGGCACAGGCGGAAGAAGCACATTTGGCACTGGTTGAGGCAGCCGCCGAAGGTGAAGATGATCTAATGGAGAAATATTTTGAAAACGGCGACCTGACCGACCAGGAGATCATCCGGGGGTTGCGCAGCATCATCTGGGCAGGTAACTTTATTCCCGTTTTGGTCGGCTCCGGAGTAAACAAAATTGGTGTCGCACCGTTGTTAAATGTTTTAACAAACCTGATGCCCTCCCCGGTAGATGCCGGTTCTGTTACCGCGAAAAACGGAAAGGGTGAGGAAATCACCCTCGAACCTAAAGATGATGGGCCTCTGGCTGCTTATGTATGGAATACCACAGCAGACCCCTTTGTTGGCAAACAGACCTTTTTCAGAATTTATTCCGGAAAAATGATTGCTGATGATCGTGTGTGGAATAGCAACAAATCAGAAGAGGAGCGTTTGGCTGGTATGCAGGTTCCCTTTGGGAAAGAAGGTAAACCAATTAACGTTTTGCACTGCGGTGATATCGGTCTGGTTGCAAAACTGAGCGTCACCACCACAGGTGACACACTGAGTAAGAAAGAAAACTCCCTGATTCTACCCTCAGCAGACTATCCCAATGCCCTGTATCAGGTAGCAGTGTTCCCCAAAACACAATCGGACGCTGCAAAATTAAGCACCACTCTGACTCGTCTGTGTGAGGAAGATATGACCCTCACCTGGCACAATGAGCCCGCCACCCGGCAAACAATCTTGCAAGGGATGGGGGATCAACACATTGATGTTGCTATTCGACGTGCAGAAGGAAAATTCCAACTTGGACTTGATATTCAGGAGCCAAAGGTACCCTACGAAGAACGAATAACGCGTGAGAATGCTGCCAGTTACCGTCATAAAAAACAAACTGGCGGCGCCGGTCAATTTGGTGAGGTACACCTGCGTGTCAGCCCACATCCCGACCAGGATTTTGAGTTCAGCAATGACGTATTTGGCGGTTCGATTTCAAACAACTTCATGCCCTCGATTGAAAAAGGCATCCGCAATGTAATGAAAGAAGGCGTTGTAGCCGGTTACCCTGTGCACAATGTAAAAGTTTCAGTTTATGATGGAAAAGAGCACCCGGTCGATTCAAAGCCAATCGCCTTTGAAATTGCCGGACGTGAAGCCTTCAAATTGGCTTTCAAGGGTGCTGGCCCGGTTTTATACGAACCAATTATGTATGTTGAGGTCATCGTACCTGAAGCCAACATGGGCGATGTGTTGGGCGACATGAACTCCCGCAGGGCACGTGTCCAGGGAATGGACACACAAAAAGGCCGTTCTATTGTTAAAGCGCATGTACCACTGGCGGAAATGCTGCGCTACACCACCATTTTGCGCTCATTGTCTGGCGGACGCGGCTATTTCACCATGGTTTTCGATCACTACGAAATGGTACCGCAGCACCTGGCACAAGATATTATTGATGCCAAACGTCGCGAGGATGAAGAAAAAGAAGAGTAAACGCTTTCATCCCTAGAATTTCAATCATACTGCCCCTATGAATTCGATAGGGGCAGTACTTTAATAGGTGCATGTAATAAAAAGTTTAGGCAACTTGATAGATTTGCCAAACAGCGATGATTTAATATTCCCCTTACAAAAACTTGTTTAGGGATCAGAGTCCTTCGCCCCGAATCAAAACCCAGATGGTTTTGAACATGATGTAGATATCCAGCCAGATAGACCAGTTGCTGATGTAGTACTCATCCAGTTCCAGCCGTTCTTTAAAAGACGTTTGATTGCGTCCCATTACCTGCCACCAGCCGGTAAGACCTGGTTTTACTTTCAGTATCAATTTAGCATAGTCACCCATAATATCCAGTTCTCTGGGCAGGTAACTGCGCGGACCAATAAGATTCATATCTCCCTTTAAGACATTAATAAACTGCGGCAACTCGTCTAAACTGTAGCGGCGAAAGATTTTCCCAATTCTGGTCACGCGGGGATCATTGGTCAGTTTGTGATATGTTTGATATTCCTGATAAGCATCATGATCAGCAGCCAGTACTTCTTCCAGTTTTTCATCTGCATCTTGAAACATCGTGCGGAATTTGTAACTGTCGAACAGTTTGCCATCTTTACCCAAACGTTTTTGCGTGTAAAGGATCGGTCCTTTTGAATCCAACTGAACCAGCAGCCCTAATAGTATGAAAACCGGCCAGGTCAACAATAATAGCAGCAGCGTTAAACTCATATCAAAAACGCGTTTGATGATCATTTCCTGTTTGTTGAGCAGGTGGTAATTCGTCTCAATCGCCAGCGTGCCGTGTATATCGATTGCCCGCACCCAAAGAGAGCCAAATGGTGCGGTATCAAGGATAAATAAAATATTAGGAATAACATCCCGCATCCATTCGAGTTTAATAGTCTTTAAATCAACGATTGGCTCTGTAAAAATGACATGCTGGATTTTTTCATATGAAGCCATTTCTTTTAGCGCTTGATAGGTTTTGATAGGCATAACATCGAAGATGGTTTCATAGGATTTTTGATTAGGATCGAAATAATATACAGGCCGAAATCCTAAACGCCGTGATTGGATGAGTTTTTCGATTGCAGGTTTAACCCGGTCTTTTGTGCCAATAATAATCATGGGAATCCCCCACCAATAAAATTTGCTGAAACGATTTCGTAAAGCAAAGCGTCCCAACATCATAAACAAAACTGACAAAAACCAGGTAAGTATAAAAACTGATCGGGAGTAGGCTAGTCCCAGTTGTTGTAAGAAAAGGAATAAGCCCAAAAAGATTATCGCCAGGCTAACTACATAAATAATTTTTTGCATTTCCTGAACAGCCGGCAATCCAAAACCAGGATAAAGCCCATTCAGCCAGGCCAGCAAAATGCTGAAAATAACGTAAAACACCATACCATTCAAGATAACTGGCCAATTAACAGTGCCTCCCATGATGGGTTGCAAAAGATAGCGGAGAGTTGCAGAAAAAACCACCGCAAGGCTTAAAGTGAAAATATCCAAAAAAATTAACGACAAGTTAACCGCAGCTTTGCGGTTAACTAATAAGGGCGTTTGCAATTTTTGTAGATTTTGATTTTGTTTCACAGTTTACTTGTTGACAGTGACTTTGTGTTCTGTGGGATTAATTTTCTTTACATGTGCTAATTTTACCGCGATATTTAATCAACATCTTTAAAGCGCTTTGAAGATGGTAGGTATTTGCTTTGCTAAAGATTTTTGTACGTCCTTCAGCCAAATGTGCGTGATATGCCTTAGCCCAAGGGACATAACATACGGTCCATCCCTGTTGCCACATTCGACAACATAGATCCTCATCCTCAAAATACAAAAAGAATCGCTCATCCATCAATCCTACTTGATCAAGAGCGGTTTTACGCAAGAGCATTACCGCCCCGGTGATCCAATCCACTTCAGTAATACCTGTAAAAGTATCTTTGTTCATTAAATAAAGATCAACAGCGGGTAGATGCTTAAATAGCTTATCAATGTGTAAAGCACGATAAATCAACACCCGGAAAGACGCAAAACGTCGCCTAGAAGGCTGCACGCTATCGTCAAAATTAAGCAGTTTTGGTCCTGCAATGCCAATACGGTCATTTTCAGTCATAACCATCATCAAATCATCGACCATTCCGGACAAACAGATTACATCCGGATTTAGCAATAGGTAAAAATCAAAATTGGGGTTTTGGCAGATCACCTGGTTGACATTGCTAGCAAACCCCTTCGGAGAAGGATTTTCTAACAGACAAACCTGTGGATAATCATCCATTAACCATGTGCGAGTGCCATCATCAGGGGTGTTATTGACCACAAAAACCATGAATGGGTCCGCTGTCTTTTGCTCGTAAAGAGACTCAATGGATTTTTTAATCATCTCACCATGATTGTGGTTAATAATAATGACGGCAAGCTTTATCATAAATTTGCAAAGCAATATTAATTATTTCTTTAACAAATCAAAGTATTTAGTATAAAACAAACAATTGTTTAAGATAAAACCAAAAATATTTTGTGAGTAAAATTTTACCATAGGTGTTCTTCTCTAGAAAAAGAAGCCCCTGTTGTGTCTGGTTTGTTTATTTTATTAAGAGGTTAATTACCGCTCTCCTCGAGCCTCTGCCTGTAATTGTTCATAAAACCCAACCATATAAGCATGGCGTTCTTCCGCCAATTTTTTACCACTTTTGGTAAACAGGCGACTCTTAACATGCTGTAATTTAAACAAAAATTCATGGTAGGAAGAATAGGGTTCACCAGGTTCAGTTTCACCAGAACGTAAAAATTTTTCTGAAGGTTCCGCGTACAAAGGTTCTCCCTGTAATGCAGCAAAGGCAATCGTACGGGCTGCGCCAATTGCCCCCAGAACATCTAACTTATCAGCATCAAATAATACCTTCGCCTCTAAAGTTTCTGGTTTTTCTTCCTGGTTACGGAAACGGTGCGCGCGAATACAATGTTGCACAGCCATAATTTGTTCGGATGGCCAACCTTTCTCAACCAAAACCTGCGCTGCAAAGATGGCTGAGGTCAGGTGATGTTCCGCACGCTGGTTGTCCTCCTTATCGGTTGGGGCGCTTCCTCGCGCATCATGCAGCCAGGCGGCCGCACGGACAATGGATAAATCAGCACCCTCAGCATTCGCCAAACGTTCAGCCAACCGGTAAACACGCAAAACATGTTCAAAATCATGGACCGGGTCGGCATCCCGGTACCATATTCGTGCTTCTTCAAGCGTTATGGGCTCCACGAAACTTATGCTCCTATTCTCTTGTGCTATCGGATGATGATATCCAGAAAACCCGTCAAGTAACCAATTACAACTAAAATTGCAATTACTATCAGGATAAACCGGACATATTTCCAGGCAAACTTGAAGAAAAAGCGTACTAAGACCAGAGCAACCACCAAAGCAGCCCCAATCTTGACCAGGAATGGAATGTTCTCCAGATTCATAGCAATGGTTACCATCACCGGTCTGACTTGTGATTCGGTAGCGCAGCCTAACAGACCGGGAAGATTCTGCCGCGCTTAATCACAGTGGATACAAGATTGGTGCCGAAACGGTAACCGAGATGTTGATAATTATTAACTGTCAGAATTATCAAATCTGCCTGTTTACCTGGCTCGATCGAACCGACCCTATCCTGAATTCCTAGAGCTGTAGCTGCATTAATAGTGGCTGCAGCAATTGCTTCATCGGGCGTCAGACCCATTTTTCGGCAAGCTAAAGCCAGCATAAATTGCATCGATTCGCACCAGGAAGTACCCGGATTGCTATCCGTTGCCAACGCCAGGATAGCATCCGCAGCAATAAGCGCTTTAGCAGGAGTATATTCATTTTCATTCAAACCAAATGGCGTTCCAGGCAATGAAACTGCTACCGTTTCAGAACGGGCCAGGGTTTCAATATCCTCTTGCGAGGTTTTTACCAGATGATCAGCAGAAACAGCCCCTAGCTCTGCAGCCAGGGCTGCTCCACCCAGGTTTTCAAATTCATCGGCATGAATTTTTAACGGAAAGCCGAAATCTTTAGCCGTTTCAAGGATGCGGCGAGATTGAGCCAGGTTAAAAGCTCCGCGTTCACAAAACACGTCCACAAAAGGTAAAGGTTGTTCTGGCGCTTTACTTTGCCACCACGTGTAGACACCTGGGATCATCTCTTCGCAGAGTAAGTCTACAAAATCATCCGGTCGATCTTTAAATTCAGTTGGTATGGCGTGTGCCCCCAAAAACGTTGGAATCAATTCTATGGGGCCTTCCTGGTTCAACCTTAAGACAGCCTCAAGTTGTTTGATTTCACTCTCAAGCGTCAACCCATAGCCAGTTTTGGCTTCCATGGTCGTCGTCCCATAACGGAAAGCGGCCCGGGCACGTGGCAGTGATTCTTCCACAAGCCTTTCGATTGAGGCTGCCCGTGTTGCGCACACTGTGGAAAGAATCCCCCCACCCATAGCC